>JACCDV011244484.1_pt1 | contig 179239 bp, 172 predicted proteins | sample 7446131 | NCBI WGS metagenome assembly JACCDV01 (sample SAMN15323448, study PRJNA562643) | freshwater metagenome | isolation source: river surface water | place: USA:Blue River Watershed | collected 2017-08-17 | reverse complement strand
GCGCCCATGATGAGCATCCACACGGTGGCCGCCGGCGGCGGCTCGATCCTGGGCTTTGACGGCGCGCGCTTTCGGGTGGGGCCACAAAGCGCGGGGGCCAACCCCGGCCCGGCCTGCTACCGGCGCGGCGGGCCGCTCACGGTGACCGACGCCAATGTGCTGCTGGGCAAGCTGCAGCCGCGTTGGTTCCCGCCGGTGTTCGGGCCCCAGGGCGATGCGCCACTCGATGATGCGGCCGTGCGCCAGGGCTTTGCGCGCCTGGCCGAGCAAAGCGGCCGCGCGGCCGAGGAGGTGGCCGAAGGGGCGCTGCGCATCGCGGTGCAGCAGATGGCCAATGCCATCAAGAAAATCTCGGTGGCGCGTGGCTACGACGTGACGCGCTACACCTTGCAGTGCTTTGGCGGTGCGGGCGGTCAGCACGCCTGCCTGGTGGCCGATGCGCTGGGCATGGGCCGCGTGCTGGTGCATCCGCTGGCAGGGGTGCTGTCGGCCTATGGCATGGGCCTGGCCGACCAGACCCTGATCCGCGAGCAGGCGCTGGAGTGCCTGCTCGACGAGGCGGCGCTCGAGCGCATGCAGCAGACGCTGGCGCAGCTTGCGGACACGGCCCGCCAGGAGATGCAGCGCCAGGGCCTGGGCGATGCCGACCCGCAGGCCGTGCAGCTGCACGGCCGCGTGCATGTGCGCTACGAGGGCACCGACACCGCGCTGGTGGTGCCCATGGGCACGCTGGCCCAGATCACCGAGGCCTTCGAGCAGGCCTATCGCCAGCGCTACGCCTTCTTGATGCGCCAGCGCCGCCTGCTCATCGAGGCCGTGTCGGTCGAGCTGGTGCTGCCCGGCCAGGCCCCGCAAGAGCCGCTCTTGCCCCTGCACCCCCCGCGCGAGGTGCCGCGCCGCGAGACGGTGCGCATGTACAGCGACGGCCACTGGCACGAGGCCGCGCTGGTGCTGCGCGAGGACCTGCGCGCGGGCGACCGCATCGATGGGCCGGCCATTGTGGCCGAGCGCAACGCCACCACCGTGATCGAGCCGGGCTGGGCCGCGCGCCTGACCGAGCGCGACCACCTGCTGCTCGAGCGGGTGCAGGCGCGGCCCCATGCGCACGCAGCTGGCACGGCGGTGGACCCGGTGCTGCTGGAGGTGTTCAACAACCTGTTCATGAACATCGCCGAGCAGATGGGCCTGCAGCTGCAGAACACCGCACACTCGGTCAACATCAAGGAGCGGCTGGATTTCTCGTGCGCGCTGTTTGACGCCGACGGCCACCTGATCGCCAACGCGCCGCACATGCCGGTGCACCTGGGCTCGATGGGCGAGAGCATCCGCACCGTGATCGAGGACAACGCCGGCCAGATGCGCCCGGGCGATGTGTTCGTGCTCAACGACCCCTACCACGGCGGCACGCACCTGCCCGATGTGACCGTCATCACGCCGGTGTTTCTGCAGGCGGACGACGCGGCCCCGGCGTTTTATGTGGGCTCGCGCGGGCACCATGCCGACATCGGGGGCCTGACCCCCGGCTCGATGCCGCCGTTTTCCAGCCACATCGACGAGGAGGGGGTGCAGATCCGCAATGTGCGCCTGGTCGAGGCCGGGCAGTGGCGCGAGCAGGCCATGCGCGAGCTGCTGGCCAGCGGCCCCTACCCGGCGCGCAACCCGGCGCAGAACCTGGCCGATCTGCAGGCGCAGATCGCGGCCAACGAGAAGGGCGTGCAGGAGCTGCGCCGCATGGTGGCCGAGTTTGGCCTGCCGGTGGTGCAGGCCTATATGCAGCATGTGCAGGACCATGCCGAGGAGTCGGTGCGCCGCGTGATCACGCGCCTGCGCGACGGCGAGTTTGTGCTGCCGCTGGACAACGGCGCGCAGATCGCGGTGCGCGTGCAGGTGGACGTGGCCTCGCGCAGCGCGGTGATCGACTTTGGCGGCACCAGCGCGCAGCTGCCCAACAACTTCAATGCCCCGCGCGCAGTGTGCATGGCGGCGGTGCTGTATGTGTTCCGCACCCTGGTCGACGACGACATCCCGCTCAACGCCGGATGCCTCAAGCCGCTGCGCGTGATCATCCCCGAGGGCTCCATGCTCAACCCCCGCCCACCGGCGGCGGTGGTGGCCGGCAATGTCGAGACCTCCAGCTGCATCACCAATGCGCTGTATGGCGCGCTGGGCGTGATGGCTGGCAGCCAGCCCACCATGAACAACTTCACCTTTGGCGACGCGCGCCTGCAGTACTACGAGACCATCTCGGGCGGCAGCGGCGCGGGGCTGCGCTTTGATGCGCAGGGCCAGCCGGTGGGCGGTTTTGACGGCACGTCGGTGGTGCAGACGCACATGACCAATTCGCGCCTGACCGACCCCGAGGTGCTGGAGTGGCGCTTCCCGGTGCGCCTGGAGACCTACGAGATCCGCCAGGGATCGGGTGGGGCTGGGCGCTGGCGTGGGGGCGATGGGGGCTTGCGCCGGGTGCGCTTTCTGGCCCCCATGACGGCCAGCATCCTGGCCAATGGTCGCGTGCACCCTGCGTTTGGTTTGCAAGGCGGCGCGCCCGGTGCGCCCGGCCGCTGCCGGGTGTTGCGCGCCGATGGACGGATCGAGGGCTTGGGCCACATCGGCCAGGTCGAGATGGCGCCGGGCGATGTGTTCGAGATCGAGACCCCGGGCGGCGGCGGGCTGGGCACGCCCGAGGCCCACGTGCCGGGCGAGCAAGCCGGCGCGGCCACGCCCTAAGGCGCGCCCGGCGTCGGGTGCGGTTTGGCAGCAGCTGGGCCGCGTGCGGTGCGCGGTCCCTGCCAGGCCTGGCCCTGGATGCGCAGGCCCTGGGCCGAGAGCTGCGCCGCCCTGGCCGGCCCGATGCCGGGCACGCGCCGCTGCAAATCGGCCCAATCGGCAAAGGGTGCGCGCTCGCGCTCGGTCAGCACGCGGCGCGTGAGCGCGGGGCCCAGGCCGGCCAGGCCGTCCAGGTCCATCTCGCGGGCGGTGGCCAGCTCCAGCAGCTGCGCAGGCGCCGCATGGCTGGCGCTCGGGGTCCCCGCCAGTGCCAGCCACCACGACGCCATCAGCAGCGCCATTCGCAAACCCGGCTGCAGACGGCCCTCTGCACGGCGGCGCAAGGACCGGCCGGGCCAGCATGGGGGCGTGGCCTTGTGGGCCGATCGGTCAGGGCGGGCAGGGGGGCGCATGGGGGGCTCCAGACTCGGCCGCCCATCATGCCGCGGTCGGTCGTGGCAGGCGCACACACGCCGTCGCCAATGCTTGAACTAAGATGACAGCCTGTGTTCAATGCTGCCCCCGGAGGCCCCCATGATTGTTGAAGTTGCCGATTTCCAGATCGATCCCGCCCAGCACGAGGCCTTCAAGACCGCGATCGCGCATGGCCTGGACAGCGTGCTGTCGGGCTCGCCCGGCTACATGGGGCACCAGGTGCTGGCCGGCATCGAAAGCCCCGGTCGCTTTGTGCTGCTGGTGCGCTGGAAAACGCTGGAAGACCACACCGTGGGCTTTCGCGAGTCGCCGCTGTTTCCCAACTGGCGCGCCATCGTCGGTCCCTTCTTTGCCAGCCCGCCCAAGGTCGAGCACTTTGTGGTGAGCGACCAGGTCTGAAGGCCACCGCTCAGGAAGCTCAGTCCGCGCTGTCCGCTTGGGGCGGTGCAGCGGCCGCAAAGCACACCTGCACCTGCAAGCCGCCCAGCGCTGGGCTGCGCTGCAGCGTGATGCGCGCGCCGTGTTGCTGCGCCACGCGCTGCACGATCGACCAGCCCAGTCCGCTGCCCTGTTGACGCGATCCGCTGTGCGCGCCGCGCCGAAAGCGCTGGCCCAGCTGGGCCTGCTCGTCTGCGCTCAGGCCCGGCCCGCTGTCTTGCACCTGCAGGCACAGGCGGCCGTCCATGCGGTGCCAGGCCACCTCGATCTGCGCCCCGACGGGGCTGTAGCGCATGGCGTTGTCCACCAGGTTGCGCACCAGCATGTGCAGGTGCCAATCGGGCACGGCCAGCCAGGCCGGGGCCTGGTCCTGCAAGGACAGGGATTGCTGCTGCGCCACGGCCAGCGGGCCCAGCTCGGCCAGCACCTGGCGCGTGACGGCCTGCACCTCCAGCGGCGCAGGCGGGGCGGATGCGGGCCCCTGGGCCTCCAGCCGCGCCAGGCTCAGCATTTGCTGCACCAGGTGCGTCATGCGGTCGCAGGCGTCCATCACCTGCTGCAGGCTGTGCGCGCGCTGCGCCGGGTCCGGGTGCGTGAGCGCCACCTGGGCCTGCATGCGCAGCGCCGCCAAGGGGGTGCGCAACTCGTGCGCTGCGTCGGCGGTCAGCTGGCGTTGCTGTGCCAGCGCCTGGCCCACCCGGGCCAGCAAGCGGTTGAGCGCCTGCACCATGGGGCGCAGCTCGGTCGGCAGATCGGTCTCGGGCAGCGGGGCCAGGTGCTCGCCGTCGCGGGTGGCCAGGTCCTCGCGCAGGCGGCGCAGCGGCCCCAGGCCTTGCCGCACCGCGACCACCAGCACCAGGGCCAGCACCGGCAGCGCCAGCAGCCAGGGCAGCATGGCGCCGCGCAGCGCGGCGTGCAGGATCTCGTCGCGGGTCGAGGCGCGCTCGGCCACATGCACCCAGATGTCCGCGTCGCGCCCGCCCGCGCTGAACACCAGCCAGGACTGGCCCTGCAGTTCGCGGTCGCTGCGGCCCACCGTGCCCCAGGGCGCCAGCGGCTCGGCCGGCGCCTGTGCCGAGCGCGCCACCAGCTCCCGGTGGTGCCAGATCTGGAAGGCCACGCGCGCCTGGTAGCGGTGCAGCATGGGCGCGGTGGTGAAGTCGTCGTCGTGGCCTTCGCCCGCCTGCGCGACCACCACGGCGGTGGCCTGGGCCAGGTGCGCGTCGAGCAACTCGTTGATCTCGTGCCGGGTCTCCAGCCAGGTCCAGACCATGGCCGCCACCGCCACCGCCAGCAGGGCCGGCAGGCCGATCAGCAGCAGGCGCGACTGGATCGACAGGCGCTTGAGGCGACGCAAGCCGTGGGACAGCACGGGCCGCATCATGGGGCGCTTGGCGCGATCTGGCGCGGCATCATGTAGCCCACGCCGCGCAGGGTGGCGATCACGCCGCTGTGCAGCTTGCGGCGCAGATTGCTGATGTGGACCTCCACGCTGTTGCTGCTCACCTCCTGCCCCCACTGGTACAGGTGCGACTCGATCTGCTCGCGGGTGAGCACGCGGCCGGCGTGCAAGGCCAGGATGTGCAAGAGGTCAAACTCGCGGGTCGAGAGCTCGCACGGGGTGCCGTCCAGCCACACCGCGCGCGCCGCCGGGTCCAGGCGCAGGGCGCCCAGCTCGAGCAGCGCCTGCGGCGCGCCGTGCGCACGTCGCACCAGGGCGCGCAGGCGCGCGGCCAATTCCAGCAGGTCCACCGGTTTGACCAGGTAGTCGTCGGCCCCGGCATCCAGGCCCGCGATCCGGTCGGGCACCGCATCGCGCGCGGTCAGAACCAGCACCGGGGTGGGCAGGCCCTGCTGGCGCAGGCGCGCCAGCACCTGCATGCCGTCCAGGCGCGGCAGGCCCAGGTCCAGCACCAGCGCCTCGTGCACCGCCTGCTGGGCCTCGCGCAAGGCGGCGTGGCCGTCGCGCACCCAGTCCACCGCAAAGCCTTGCGCGGTCAGCCCGGTGCGCAGCGCGGCGCCCAGCGCTTCATCGTCTTCGGCCAGCAAAATGCGCATGGAGGGTCAGTCGTCGTGGTCGTCGTCACGATCGCGGTGGCGATCGGCCTGCCCCGATTGTGCCGCGCCGCTGTGCATCCAGGCCAGGCCGGGCCAGTCTTGCGGCGACTGCAGCACCTGCCACTGCCAGCCCCAAAAGCCCAGCGCGGCCAGCCACAGCAGGCCGGCCAGGGCGCGGTCGTGCCAACCCCGCACCAGGTCCGGGCCGGGGCCGGGCATGCGCCCGTGCACCATGCTGCCCAGCAGGTGGCGCCGCCCCCCCAGCACCGACAGCAACACCAGGGCGATATGCGCCAGCAGCGCCATCAGCATGGCGTTGCCAAAGGCCTCGTGCACCTCTTCGAGCCATTCGCCGGCCAGCGACTGGTCGGTGGCATAGCCCGACAGCACCAGCGGCACGATCAGGCCCAGCAGCAGCACCACGCTCAGCGTCAGCAGCCCCTGGCGCAGCACCGGCCAGGCGCCGGCCAGATCACCCTGGCGCAGGCGCTGCCACGGGCTTTTCAGGCGCAGGGCCAGGGTGCGCCAGCGTACCGCCGGTGGGCCGGCAAAGCCCCACAGCACGCGCAGCAGCAGCGTCAGGCCCAGGGTGTAGCCCATCACCACATGCAGGCCCCGAAAGCGTTCGGTGTCGCCGCTGATCCAGGCCAGCGCAAAGCTCAGGATCAGCAGCGCATGCAGGCTGCGTGTGACGGCGTCGACGGTGCGGCGCGAGGGGGCCGGGGCGCGGGGCGCGCGCTCGGTGGCGGCGGGCGGGCTGGCAAGTGGGTGGGTGGGGGTCATGGTGAGATCCGGATGTTGTCGTCGTCGTAACGGCCTTGTTCGGCGCCCAGGTGACAGGCCTGGCAGCGCGCGGGCGAGCCGATGCTGGCGCGTTGCCAGACCTCGGCCTTGATCTTGCGGTGCTTGCGTTCAAACCAGGCACTGCGGGTGATGCGGTCTTCGGGCGGGCGCTGCGCCATGCGGCGGCCCGTGCCGGCGTGCGTTTGCAACCACTGGCTCAGCGCCGTGACCTGCTCGGGCTCGATCGAGGCGTCCACGCCGTGGTGACGCGCCAGGCCGCCCATCACCGCTTGCCAGGAGGCCGCGGGCAAGGCCGCGGGCGGGTAGGCCAGGTGGCAGCTGGCGCATTCCTGTAGGTAGGTCTTGGGCACCTGTGCGGGCAGGCGCAGGTCGTCGGCCCAGGCCAGGCCCGCCAAGCTCATGCACAGTGCGGCCAGGCCCAGGCCCCGTGTCGGTGCTGGGCGGCTCATGGCTTGAGGGCGATCAGATAGGCCAGCACATCGGCCTTTTCCTGGGCGCTGCACTCGCGCGACAGCACGTCTTTGCAATTGCGCCGGAACCATTTGTCGGCCTTGGCCTGGTCGGTCAGCCGCTCGGGATGGGCCGCCGGTGCCAGCGGCTCGATGCGCTTGCCGGTGCTGGCATGGCGTCCGGCCTGCGTGGGCACGGCCTGGTGGCAAGAGGCACACGACCACTCGCCCCCATGGCGCTGGGCAAACCACTGGCGACCCCGCTCGGCCTGGCCGGCTTGACCGGCGGCCTGCTCCCAGCGGCGCAATTGCGCCATGGGGCTGGTGGGTTCGGCCTGGGCCCCCAGGGCACTGACCAGGGCCAGCAGGACCAGGGTGCCTTGAAAAAAAGAATGGGCTTTGTTCATGCCCACAAGCCTACGCCCCCAGTCTGAAGGCTGTCTGAAGCGCCCCGCGCCCGGGGCCAGGCCCGATCAGGCCAGCAGGGCCAGGGCGGCGCGCGCGGCCACCAGGGCCTCGTCGGTGGGCACCACCCACACCGCCACCGCACTGTCGTGGGCATGCACCGGGCAGGGCTGACCTGGCGTGATGGCGCGGTTGGCGGCCTCGTCCAGGCGCACGCCCAGATGCCCCAGTCCAGCGCACACCTCGGCGCGGGTGGCGGCGTCGTTCTCGCCAATGCCGCCCGAAAAACTCAGCACATCCAGGCCTTGCAGCACCGCCACCAGCGCGCCGGCCTCGCGGCGGATGCGGTGCACAAACATGGCCAGTGCGCGCTGCGCATCGGCCGAGTCGCTCTGGCGCAAGGTGCGCATATCGGCCGACAGGCCCGAGACCCCGAGCAGCCCGCTTTGCTTGTAGAGCAGGTGCGAGATGCGCGCGGCGTCCCAGCCGCGGTCCATCAGGTGCAGCAAGACCCCGGGGTCGATGCTGCCGCTGCGCGTGCCCATCATCAGACCGTCCAGCGCCGAGAAGCCCATGGTGGTGGCCTGGCTGCGGCCATCGCGTGCGGCGCACAGGCTCGCGCCATTGCCCAGGTGCGCCATCAGCACCCGATCGCGCCCGCGCGGGCTGCAGCGCGCCAGCTGCTCGGCCACATAGGTGTACGACAGGCCATGAAAACCATAGCGCCGGATGCCCTGCTCATACAGGGCCTGCGGCAGGGCAAAGCGCTGCTCCAGGTCGGGCTGGGTGGCGTGGAAGGCGGTGTCAAAACAGCCGATCTGCGGCACCCCTGGAAAATGCGCCAGACAGGCCCGCACCCCCGCCAGGTTGTGCGGCTGGTGCAGGGGGGCCAGCGCCCCTTGCGCGTCCAGGGTGGCCAACACCTCGGGCGTGATCACCACCGGCGCCGTGTGCACGCTGCCGCTGTGCACGATGCGGTGCGAGACCGCCGCCAGCACCAACTGGGGCACCGCGGCCTTGAGCCCTTGCTGCAAATCGGCCATGGCGTGCGCCAGCTGGCTGCCGCTGGCCATGGCTTGCGACTGGCGCTGGCCGTGCACGGTCCATTGGCGCTGCGGCTGCCCGCCCGGCTCCAGCCCCTCGTACTGCCCGCTGATCTGCACCGGCCCGAGCTGCGCCTGCGCGCCCATGCCGCTTATCGGGTAGAGCGAGAACTTCAGGCTGGAAGAGCCGATGTTGACGGCAAGCAGGTGGCGCATGGGGGTGGGGTTTTGGGGCAGGAGGAAAGACCAGTGTAGCGTCACGCTTGGGTGGCTTGGGCTATGCTTGTCTGGGTACGTGTTCGATTCTCCGTCCACTTGTCATGATCAACAAAATTGCAAACAGCGTGGCCGACGCCCTGGCCGGTGTGGCCGACGGCTCCACGGTGCTGATCGGCGGCTTTGGCACCGCCGGCATTCCCAATGAACTTATCGAAGGCTTGATCGAGCAGGGCGCGCGCGACCTGACGGTGGTCAACAACAACGCCGGCAACGGCGACAGCGGCTTGGCCGCGCTGCTCAAGTCCGGGCGGGTGCGCAAGGTGATCTGCAGCTTTCCGCGCCAGACCGACTCGCATGTGTTTGACGCGCTCTACCGCAGCGGCAAGATCGAGCTGGAGTTGGTGCCGCAGGGCAATCTGGCCGAGCGCCTGCGCGCCGCCGGTGCGGGCATCGGCGCCTTCTTCACCCCCACCGGTTACGGCACCGAGCTGGCACGCGGCCCCGACGGCCAGCCCAAGGAGACGCGTCGCATCAACGGCCGCGACCATGTGCTGGAGTACCCCATCCACGGCGATCTGGCGCTGATCAAGGCCGAGGCCGGGGACCGCTGGGGCAACCTGGTCTACCGCAAGGCCGCGCGCAATTTCGGGCCGGTGATGGCCACTGCAGCGCGGCGCACCGTCGCCACCGTGCACGAGGTGCGCGAGTTGGGCACGCTCGACCCCGAGGCCATCGTCACCCCGGGCATCTTTGTGACCCACATCGTGCCGATTGCCCGCGTGGCCACGCAGGCCGGCGGCTTCAAGCAAGTGTCTTAAGGAAAGCAGCACCATGGGCACGATCCACAAGCGCGACAAGCAGCAACTGGCGCAACGCGTGGCGCAAGACATTTTCGATGGCGCCTACGTCAACCTGGGCATTGGCCAGCCGACCCTGGTGGCCAACTACCTGCCCGCGGGCATCGAGGTCATTCTGCACAGCGAAAACGGCATTCTGGGCATGGGGCCGGCGCCTGCGGCGGGGCAGGAAGACTACGACCTGATCAACGCGGGCAAGCAGCCGGTGACGCTGTTGGCGGGCGGGGCGTTCTTTCACCATGCCGACAGCTTTGCCATGATGCGCGGCGGTCATCTGGACATCAGCGTGCTGGGCGCCTTCCAGGTGTCGGCCACCGGCGATCTGGCCAACTGGAGCACCGGTGAGCCCGGTGCCATCCCGGCGGTGGGCGGGGCCATGGACCTGGCGGTGGGGGCCAAACAGACCTGGGTCATGATGGACCTTCTGACCAAGACCGGGCAGAGCAAGGTGGTGCCGCGTTGCACCTACCCGCTCACCGGCATCGCCTGCGTCAAGCGCATCTACACCGACCTGGCCACCCTGGCCTGCACCCCCGATGGCCTGGCGCTCATCGACCGGGTCGACGGCCTCTCGCACGCCGAGCTCGAAGGCCTGATCGGCTTGCCGGTGCGCACTTAAGCGCTGAGCCCTCAGCCGCGCAGGCTGGCCGCCAGCAGCTCCCAGAGCCGGGCGGCGGGGCGGCTGAGTTCGGTGTCGGGGCGGCGGATCAGCACGATGTCGCGGGCGATCACCGGCTGAACCAGGGGCCGCACGATCAGGTCGCGCGCGCCCGCGTCCAGCGCCAGGCGTGGCAGCACGCCAATCGCCTGGCCGTGGCGCAAAAAGCCAATCATGCTCGAGAGGTGCTCGACCTCGTCAAACCACGGCGGCGCAATGCCGGCCTCGTGCAGCACCGCGTCCATGCGCTGGCGGTTGGCGCTGCTGGGGCCCAGCGAGACCGGTTTCCAGGGCGCCAGCTCGTCCCAGCGCAAACGGCGCCGGCGCGCCAGCGGGTGCTGGGGCGAGAGCGCGATCACAAACGGGTCTTGCGCCACCTGCTGGCTGTGCAGGCCCACGACCGAGGGGTCGGCCACGCTCAGGCCAAACTCGACTTCCTGCGCCAGCACCGATTGCGTCACGCGCTGGCCGGTGTCGTCGTGCACCTGCAGCCGCACCTGCGGATAGCTTTGCCGAAACCGGCCCAGCACCGCCGGCAGGCGGCTGCAGGCCACGGTGGTCAGGCAGGCCAGGCGCACCCGACCGGATTGCCCATGGGCCTGGCGATGCGCTTCTTGGAGCGATTCGTCCAGTCGCGGCAGCCAGCGCCCCGCCTCGGCCACCAGTTCCTGGCCCAGTGCCGACAGCGCCACATGGCGCGAGCTGCGCTCGACCAGGCGCGCGCCCACCGCCGCCTCCAGTTGCGCAATGCGCCGGCTGAAGGCCGATTGGGTGATGTTCAGGTCTTGCGCGGCGCGCACAAAGCTGCCGTGCTGCTGCAGTGCCAGCAGGGCGCGCACATCGTCGAGGCGGTAGTGGATGCGTGGCATGCATCGATCCTGCAAAAAAACTCACTTTACCGCATCGATGCCCACGCCCACAATGGCCCCAACCCGAGTCCCTGGTCACGCCCACCATGCCCGTCATCAAGATTTTTTGTCCGCAAGCACCCGCGCCCGCGCAGGCGCAGCAGCTGGGCCAGACCCTGCATGCGCTGTGCCGCGAGCTGATGCATGCGCAGCCCGACGCCATCCAGGTGCTGCTGGTGCCCGGCACCCTGATGCTGGGCGGCCAGCCCCTGCTGGTGGAGGCGCATTACCGCGATCGCCCCGACCGCCAGGGCGCGGTGCTGACGCAGTTCTTGCAGGCCCTGGACGCGGCGGTGCAGCAGGCGTTTGGGCAAGCGCCGCGCATCCGCAGCTTTGCCATCGACCAGGCCACGCTGGGGGCAGTGCGCTAAATGGCCACGTCCACCCCGCCCGTGCTGGCCCTGCGTGCCGTGGGCAGCTTTCATGTGGGCGGCCGCGCGCATGTGCTGCAGGGCCTGCCGGTCGAGCAGGTGCGGCTGGCGGTGGGCGGGCCCGCGCGCCCGGTGGATCCCAACGGCACCCACATCAGCGGGCAGATGTATGTGCAGTATTTTTTGCAGCAACGCCCCTGCAGCCCCTGGCCGATCGTGCTGTGGCATGGCGGCGGCATGACCGGCGCCAACTGGGAGTCCACGCCCGATGGGCGCAGCGGCTGGCTGCAGCGCCTGCTCGCGCTGGGGCACGATGTGTATGTGTGCGACGCGGTCGAACGCGGCCGCGCCGGCTGGTCGCGCTGGCCCGATATCTATGCCCAGCCCCCGCTCTTTCGCAGCCTTGAGGAGGGCTGGGACATGTTCCGCATCGGCCCGCCCATGGCGCGCTTTGCGCCCGGCGGCCCGGTGCACCCGGGCCAGCAGTTTCCGGCCGAGGCCTTCGAGGCCTTTGCCGCGCAGTGGGTGCCGCGCTGGGCGGGTCACGAGGATCTGACCCTGGACGCCTACACCCAGCTGCTGGCGCGCATCGGCCCCTGCGTGGTGGTGGCGCACAGCCAGGGGGGCGGCATGGCGCTGTCGATGGCGCTGCGCCAACCCCAGGCCTTGCGCGCGGTGGTGGCGCTCGAGCCCTCGGGCGCGCCGGTGCAGCCGCAGGCCGGGCCGGGCGCCCCGCCGCGCCTGGTGGTCTGGGGCGACCGGGTGCAGGCGCACCCGGTGTGGCGCGCCTACCGCGAGCGTGTGCAGGCCCATGTGCAAGACCTGCAGGCCCAAGGCGTGCAGGCCGACACCCTGGACCTGCCGGCGCAGGGGGTGCACGGCAATTCGCATTTTTTGATGCTCGACCGCAACAGCGACCTGGTGCTGGACCACGTGCTGCAGTGGCTGGGCCCGTTTCTATCCGACCCTTCACAGGAGACCTTGACATGAACCGACGACTTGCCTTGCACCTGGGCCTGGGCGCCGCGCTGGCCGTGGGCTGCGCCAGCCTGTCCGCGCAAAACCGCGACTGGCCCAGCGGCCCCATCCGCATCATCGTGCCCTTTGGCCCGGGCAGCGGCAACGACCAGGTGGCGCGTCTGTTTGCCGAAAAGCTCACCCGCACCGTGGGGCAGCCGGTGGTCATCGAAAACCGGGCAGGCGCCAACGGGGCCATCGGCGCCGAAGCGGCGGCGCGGGCGGCGCCCGATGGGCAGACCCTGTTCCTGACCACCCAGACCACGCAGGCCGCCGCCCCCAGCCTGATGAAGAAGATCAACTACGACCCGATCCGCGATTTCGAGCCGATCGGTCGGATTGCCAACACGGCCGCGCTGCTGGTGGTCCACCCGTCGCTGCCGGTGCGCAACCTGGCCGAGCTGGTGGCGCTGGCCAAGGCACAGCCGGGCAAGCTCAGCTATGCCTCGGGCAGCGCGGGCACCCTGGTGCCGGCGGCCATGCTGCTCAATGCCGCGGGCATCGACATGGTGCATGTGAAGTACAAATCGATCCCGCAAGGCCTGACCGATGTGATGGCCGGCCATGTGAACATGATGTTCACCGACATGGCCACCGGTGTGCCGCAGGTCAAGGCCGGCAAGGTGCGGGCGGTGGCCATCAGCAGCCAGCAGCCCTCGGTCGATCTGCCGGATGTGCCACCGATTGCGCGCCAGTACCCGGGCTTTGAGCTGCTGGCCTGGTACGCGCTGTATGCCCCCGCTGGCACGCCCAAGCCCATCATCGATCGGCTCAACACCATCACCCGCGCCATGTCCACCGAGCCCGCGCTGCGCGAGCGCCTCCTGGCCATGAGCCTGGAGCCGGCCAGCAGCAGCCCGGCCGAGCTGGCCGCCTTCAACCGCGCCGAGCTCGAGAAGTGGACGCGCCTGATCAAGCTCGCGGGCATCGAGCCCGAGTAAGCCGCCGGCCCGTCCTCACCAGTCCTGCACCGAGCCGTCCACGCCGATGGGCGTGCCCGGCACGCGGATGCGCGCGGGCAGCTTGGCCAGTTGCTCGTCGTTGAAGGCAATGCCCAGGCCCGGGGTGTCGGGCACGCGCAGATAGCCCCTCTCCAGCGTCAGGGGCTGCACCACCAGCTCGCGCTTGGGCGATTCGGATTCGTGCGTGTATTCCTGCAAGCCAAAGTTGGGGATGCAGGCGTCCAGCTGCACGCAGGCGGCGGTCGAGATGGGCGAGAGCGGGTTGTGCGGGATCACCTTCACATGCCGCGCCTCGGCCATGGCGGCCACCTTCTTGCTGCCGGTCAGCCCCATGCACAGGCACACATCGGGGCGCACATAGTCGCAGCCCCCGGCCTGCAGCAGGTCCTGGAACTGAAAGATCGAGGTGAAGCGCTCGCCGGTGGCAATCGGCAGGCCGCTTTGCTGGCGCACATCGGCCATTTGCGCGGGCGAGTCCGGCAGCATCGGGTCTTCGTAGAAAAAGGGCGAGAAGGGCTGCAGGCGCTTGGCCAGGCCAATCGACTCGGTCGGGTTCATTTGCCGGTGCAGCTCGATGCACAGGTCCACATCGCCCTGCAGGGCCTCGTGCAGGGCGCCCACCCGGCGCACCGCCTCGCGCACCCATTCCTCGTGCGAGCGGTGCAGGTGAAAGTCCGGCCCATACGGCGAGAAGCGCACCGCGGTAAAGCCCGCCGCCTTCTGCCGCAAGGCCTCGGCCACCAGCTCATCGAGGCTGTCGCCGTACACATGCACATAGCAGCGCACCTTGTCGCGCGTGCGCCCGCCCATCAGCTCGTGGATCGGCACACCCAGCTGCTTGCCCAGGATGTCCCACAGCGCAATGTCGATGGCCGAGATGGCCCCGGCCACCACCGCCCCCATGAAATGCGAGCTTCGCTGCAGCAGCTGCGCGTGGTGCTCGATGGTGTTGGAGGGCTTGCCCACCAGGTAGCTGGCCATGGCATCGATCATGGCCGCGGTGGGACGTGGCCAGCCGTGCACACCGGCCTCGCCAATGCCCACCGTGCCGTCGTCGCAGCGGATGCGCAGCAGGCACCAGCGATCGACCAGAAAGGTCTCGAGGGATTCAATGCGGGACACGGGCATGCGGGACTCCTGATGGGCGCCTGGCCTTTGGGATCGCGCCGCCTTGGCCAGGGCGCGCCGGACAGCGGCCCGAGGCGCGGCCAGGCGCTGCAGAAGGTCTGTGCGATCCAGGGGGCTTGGGGTTGAACAGGCCCATTGTGCGCAGTCCGGCCATAGATGACCAATAGAATCTCTGGATCATCCATAGAAAGATTCAATATGTCGGCATCCGCCACTGTGCTGGCTTCGCGCATGATGGTGCGCCTGCGCATGCGCCATCTGCAGGTGTTTCTGAACCTGGCCGAGCTGGGCAGCGTGCAGCGTGCGGCGCAGGCCGTGGGCCTGACCCAGCCCTCGACCAGCCATGTGCTGGCCGACCTGGAAGCGCTGCTGGAATGCCAGCTCTTTGAGCGCCATGCGCGCGGCGTCACGCCCACGCGCGCAGCCATGCTGCTGCTGCCGCAGGCGCGGCGCATCATCGATGGCCTGCACGCCTGTGCCGACACCGCCTCGGCCCTGGCCCAGTCGGCCCATGGCGAGGTGCGGGTGGCGGCGGTCTCGAGCGCCATCACCGGCTGGCTGGCCTTTGAACTGCCCGAGTTCAGCCGCCGCCACCCCGATCTCTTGGTGCAGGTGCAAGAGCTGGAGATGCCGCAAATTGGCATGGCCATCACCCGCGGCGAGGTCGATCTGGTGCTGTGTCGCCAGCCCGATGTCTTGCCCGCGCACTGGGTGTTCGAGCCGGTGCAGCCCGACCATTTTGTGGTGGTGTGCGGGCCTCAGCACCCGCTGGCGCGCCGCAAGCGCGTCACGCGCGAGCAGCTGTGGCAGCAGACCTGGCTGCTGGGCCCAAGCGCGAGCGCCGCGCGGCGTGTGTTCGACCAGCTGTGCCAGAGCGATGGCGTGGTGCCCGCGCGCCGCCTGGTCAACGCCCGCTCGCCGGCCATCATCGCCAGCATGCTCGCGCAGGACCCGTTGCTGTCGCTGATCCCGCTGAGCTTTGCCCGCCAACTGCTGCAGACCGCTCAGCTGCACGCCTTGCCGGTGTCGCTGGCGCTGCCCTTTGACCCGCTGGGCATGATGCATCGCCCCAAGGAGGAGGGCGCGGCCGCACGCTGCCTGCGCGAGTTCCTGCTGGCGCATTCGGGGTTGGGAGCGTCGCGCCAAGATGGCGCTGTGAAAAAATAAGGTTTCGACATCGATTGGAGACCTGCATGCGCATCGCCAAACTGGGCCCAACCCGACGTACCTTGGCAGCGTCGCGCTGGCCGAGCCTGATGGGGGCATTGCTGGGCATGGGAACCATGGGTCCTGCGCTGGCCCTCGATGCCGGGCCATGGGTGGCCTCTTACTACTGCGGGCCTCGCACCGATGTCCAGCCAGTCCGTCCTCCCTATGCATTGGGCCTGCCCAAGCTGCGCATTGTGGACAATGCTTTCACGCTCACCGTGACGTCGGCACCGCCTGCCACGGCGGTCGAGCAATGGCAAGGCCGCCTCGAGCAAGGCGTGCTCAAGGTCAGCGCACAAGGCGAGCGCAGTGCCTCGGACCGCTGGACGTATCGCTTTGAGGGCCCGATGGACAACACGCAGGCGGTCCAGATCCCCGGTGCCATTTACGACGCGAGCGGTCGCAAGTTGCGTTCTTGTACCTTTGCCTTGCAAGAGGATCGCAAACTGCCCAATGTGCGGGGCATCCCCTTTGTCTCGGACCGAACCCTGATGAGCGAGTTCGTGATGCCGCACGAGGTGGCCGTCAAGGCCAGTCCCACGCCCCGCCCCTTGCGTTTGTTGAGCGATGAACAGGTCGCTCAGGCCTTGGGCCCGGCCTTGCAAGACCGGGTGAGGCGGCTTGGCGCCCAAGCGAATGTCAACGCCCTGGCGCTGGTCGAGAACGGCGATCTCATCTGGCAAGGGCGCGAGCATGTGAGCCTGCAAAGCTGGTTCAATGCCGCCAGCATGACCAAGACGGTCACGGCTGCCGCCGTCGGTCAGGCCATTTGTCAGCGCCACCTGGCCTTGGGCGATCGCATCGACCGATGGCTGCCGGAACTGGCTGGCCAGGCGGTCGGGGCCGCCACGGTGCGTGATGTGCTGATGATGGCCTCTGGCTTGGCCGATCCCGTCAACGCGGGGGTCAGCGGCAGCGGCAGTTTTCTCCCGGCGCAAGCGCAAAACGCGTATTACACCGATCCGGCGTTTCGCTTCCTGCCCCTTTTGTTTTCGCCAGAGCTGCTGACCATGCACCGGGGCCTGCTGCGCCAGACCCAGCCGGGTGAGCGATTCTCGTACCTGAACCTCAACCCCATGTGGCTGGGCCTGATCCTGCAGCGTGCGACTGGGCAATCGTATGCCCGATGGGTGCAAGCGATGGTGTTTGATCCTGCGGGTTTTGAAGGGGGTGGGGTCGTGGCCCAGGACCGCGACGGCATTGCCAGCGCCGACGGGGTGTTTGGCTTGCGCCTGCGGGTGGGCGACTGGATTCGATTTGGCTTGTGGTGGCGGGAGTCGCAAGACAAAGGCGACTGCTTGGGCGAATTTTTGCGCGATGCCTCCCGCACCCAAATCCGCAACGGTCCCAGCCGCGCCCTGCGCCGCACGGCCCCAGACTTTGCGGGCTACGGCTATCTGGTGTGGACCGAGCCAGAGGGGGCGCCAAGCACCGCATGGGCAATCGGTTACGGCGGCCAGATGCTGGGTTGGAACCCCTCGAACCGGCGGATCATGCTGACCATGTCCACGCTGGAAAACTGGGAACACCAGGCCATCCGCCTGTACGCCGATTGGGTGGGGTCAACGCCGCGCTGAGGGTAAACACGGATCGCTGAATGGGGGGGCTGATTTACAATGAAAGCGCTTTCATAACCCCCTGTTGGATGCGCTGTCATCATGAACAAATCCCTCCTGCTTGTGGCCTCCTTGCTGATCAGTCCTGCGCTCTGGGCGCAGACCGTGCTGGTGGTGGCGGCGTACCCGGCGGTCGACGAGATCGTCAAGGCGGCCTTGCCGGCCTGGCAGAAAAAACACCCCAATGTGCAGGTCAAGGTGGTGGGCCGTGAATACGCCGATCACCACACCGCCATGACCACCGCGCTCGCGGCCTCATCGGGTCTGCCCGATGTGATGACGATTGAGTACGGTTACCTGGGCCGATTTGCCCAAAGCGGCGGGCTTGAAAACCTGTCGGGCGCGCCCTATCAGGCCGATGCCCTGCAGTCGCGCTTTGTGCCCTATGCCTGGGCGCAGGCGCGGCACGACACCCATGGCCAGACCGCCATTCCCACCGACATCGGCCCCGGTGCCATGTTTTATCGGCACGACCTCATGCAAAAGGCTGGGGTCAATCCCGAGCAACTCGGCCGCAGCTGGGAGAGTTTCATTGAGGCGGGCAAGGTGCTCAAGCGCAGCCAGGGCGTGGCCCTGGTGGCCCATGCGCGCGACATCAAAGACATCGTCATCCGCTCGGGGGTGGGGGCCGGCGAGGGCCTGTACTTTGACGACAAGGGCCAGCCCGTGGTGGGCAGCGCCCCCCGCTTCAAGCGGGCCTTTGAGCTGGCGCGGCAGGTGCGCGAGGCGGGGCTCGATGCCAAGGTCAATGCCTGGTCCAACGAGTGGGGCGAGTCGCTCAAGCGGGGCAATGTGGGCGTGCAAATGATGGGGGCCTGGCTGGGCGGGCATTTGCAGAACTGGCTGGCCCCCGACACGGCCGGCCTGTGGCGCAGTGGCCCCTTGCCCGAAGGGGTGGCCACGTCCTGGGGGGGCACCTTCTATGCGATTCCCAAAAAAGCCGCCCAAAAGCAGCTGGCCTGGGACCTGATCCTGCACCTGAGCACCCAGCGCGCACAGCAGCAGGAGGCGTTCCAAAAGTTCAACGCCTTCCCGGCTTTGCTGGAAGCCCAGAGCGGGGCCTTTTTTGACCAGCCCGTGGCGTTTTTGGGCGGGCAGAAGGCCCGCGTGCAGTGGCGTGAAACCGCGCTGAAAATCAAACCCACCCGCGTGTTTCGCGCCGACCCCGTGGCCGAGGAAATCGTCAACGCCGAACTCGATCTGGTGCTGACCAAGGGCAAATCGATCGACACCGCCCTGGCCGATGCGCAGCGCCTGATTGCACGACGGGCCCAGCGATGATGCGGCACGTGGTGGGTCTGGCCTGGGCGCCGTATCTGCTGATCGCGCCCTTTGTGGTGCTGTTCCTGGTGTTTGGCTTGTTCCCGATTGGGTTTTCGCTGTTCCTGATGTTCCACACCTGGGACCCGGTCCAGGGCCTGCAGGCGATGCGCTACGTTGGCGTTGAAAACCTGCAGTTTGCCCTTGAGGACCCCCTGGTCTGGACCTCGCTGGGCAACACCCTGTGGCTGGCCGTGGCATCGGGCTTGCCCCAGCACCTGGTGGCCATCCCGCTGGCCTACCTGATCAACGAACGGCTGGGGCGCTGGCGCAATGCCACCATGGGCGTTTACTTCCTGCCCTACATCACCTCCACGGTGGCGATTGCCATCATGTTTGGCACCCTGTTCTCAACCGATTACGGCACGGTCAATGTGCTGTTGCAAAGCCTGGCCCAAGCCCCCTGGCTGGGCCAGTGGTTGCCGGCGCAGAACATCGACTGGCTGGGTCAGCCCGAGACCATCAAACCCGTGGTGGCGCTGGTGGTGTTCTGGCGTTATGTGGGCTTCAACACCGTGCTGTATGTGGCGGCCATGCAAAGCATCCCACGCGATCTGTACGAGGCCGCGCACATGGACGGGGCGCGCGGCTGGCGCGTTTTCTGGTTCATCACCATGCCGCAGCTCAAGCCCATGATGTTCTTTGGCGTCACGCTCACGGTCATTGGCGGCTTGCAGTTGTTTGAGGAGCCTTTCATCCTCACGGGCGGCAAGGGAGGGATCGAGTACGCCGGCATGACGACGGCCATGTACATGTACCGCACCGCGTTCGAGTTCAATGACTTCGGCCTGGCCAGCGCCATTTCCTGGCTGCTGTTCGGGGTCATCCTGGTGTTGACGCTGGTGACGCAAAAAGCGTTTCGCAGCAAGGGGCGCTGAGCATGCACACCGCACAGACCCCAACCCGCGCCTCGCTGGGCCCCATCGGCTGGTTGTTCCTGCTCTTGGGGGGCGTGGCCATGCTGGCCCCGTTCTTCTTCATGTTCGTTTTTTCCACGCACACCCGCGCCGATATTTTCCGGGTGCCGCCGCCGCTGTGGTTCGGGCCGGAGTTCCTGAACAACATCGGCATCCTGATGCAGAAGATTCCCTTCTGGACCAACCTGGGCTGGTCGCTGTATGTGGGGGCGCTGTCCACAGGCCTGACCCTGCTGTTCTGCTCGATGGCCGGCTATGCCTTCGCGGCCTACGAGTTCCGCTTCAAAAAGGCGCTCTTTGGCCTGGTGATGGCGACGATGCTCATCCCCGCCTTTTTGGGCATGATCCCGACCTTCATGATCATGGACACGCTCGGCTGGATCGATCAGCCGCGCGCGCTCTACCTGCCCGCGGCTGCGCCGGCGATGGGCATTTTCCTGATGCGCCAATACATCGAGTCGGCCATCCCGCGCGAGCTCCTTGAGGCGGCGCGCATGGACGGTTGCGGCGAGCTGGGCATCTATGCGCGCATCGTCGTGCCCTTGCTGGGACCGGCCTTTGGCACCCTCGGCCTGATCACCTTCATTGCCAGCTGGAACAACTTCATGGGGCCCCTGATCGTCATGCGGTCGGTGGAGCGCTACACCTTTCCGCTGGCACTGCGCAGTGTGCAAAGCCCGGTTGATACCGAGTGGGGCGCGTTGATGGCCGGGTCGGTTGTTGCGGTGTTGCCCCTGTTGGTGATCTTTGTCTTGTCCTCCAGGCGCCTGATTGCGGGATTGACCGCTGGCGCGATCAAAAGCTGAAACCATGTTGATGCAAGTGAAAAACCAGCCGGGTCCGTCCCGCAGCGACTTTCCCACCGATTTCATCTGGGGGGTGGCCACCTCGGCCTACCAGATCGAGGGCGCCGCCGACATCGACGGGCGTGGGCCGTCGGTGTGGGACACCTTCTGCCGGCAAAGCGGCGCGATTGCCGACGGCAGCGATGGCCGCACGGTGTGCGACCACTACCACCGATGGCCCGAGGACCTGGCGCTGATCGAGCAGCTGGGCGTGAACGCCTACCGTTTCTCGCTCAGCTGGCCCCGTGTTCAGCCCCTGGGACAGGGCGCCTGGAACGAGGCAGGTTTTGCGTTTTACCAGCGCCTGATCGACGCCTTGTGCGCGCGGGGCATCCAGGTGCACCTCACCCTCAACCACTGGGACTTGCCCCAGGCCTTGCAGGACCAGGGCGGGTGGGCCTCGCGCGAGACCTGCACGCACTTTGTGCGCTACGCCCAGGAGGTGGCCCGTCGCTTTGGTCCGCAGCTGACCAGCCTGTGCACGCACAACGAACCCTGGGTGGTGTCGGTGCTGGGGCATGAGCAGGGCATTTTTGCACCCGGGATCCGCTCGCGTGCGGTGGCCATGCAGGTGTCGCACCATTTGCTGCTCAGCCACGGCATGGCCTTGAAGGCGCTGCGCGAGCAGGGCCTGGCCTGCGAGCTGGGCATTGTGCTCAACCTCTCGCCCATTTACCCGGTCAGCGATCGCCCCGAGGATGTGCAGAAGGCGCAGCTTGATGATGGCCTGATCGCGCGCTGGTACCTCGACCCACTGTACAAGGGCACCTACCCTGCCGACGTCTGGGACCATCTGGGCCAGGATGTGCCGCAGGTGGAAGCGGGCGACATGGCGCTGATTGCGCAGCCCATGGACTATCTGGGCGTGAACTACTACACCCGCGGCATGGCCTCGGGGGGGGAGCCCTGGGATGTGCACCAGGGCGGTCAGGAGCTGACCGACATGGGCTGGGAGGTGTTTCCCCAAGGCCTGACCGAGCTCTTGTGCCGCCTGCACCGCGACTACCCGGTCAAGCGCCTGCGCGTGACCGAAAACGGCGCCGCCTTCAAAGACGAGGTGGTCAATGGCGAGGTCGATGATGAGCGGCGCGTGGCCTATCTGCAGTCGCATATTGCCGCAACGCAGGCCGCGCGCGCGCAAGGCGCCCCGGTGGACGCCTACTTTGCCTGGAGCCTGCTCGACAACTTTGAGTGGGCGAGCGGCTGCGCCAAGCGGTTTGGCCTGATCCATGTGGACTTTCAGACCCTGCAACGCACGCCCAAGCGCAGCGCGCAATGGCTGCGGCAATTTCTCAAAGGCTGAGCCATGGCACGCATCGAACTGCAGCAGGTGGCCAAGCGCTACGGCACGCACACCGTCATCCCGGGCCTGGACCTGGCCATTGAAGACGGGGAGTTCATGGTGCTCGTGGGGCCATCGGGCTGTGGCAAGTCCACCTTGCTGCGCATGATTGCAGGGCTTGAGGCGATCTCCGAGGGTGAGCTGCGCCTTGATGGCCAGCGCGTCAACGAGGTGGACGCCGCCGACCGGGGGGCGGCCATGGTGTTCCAAAGCTATGCCCTGTACCCGCACATGACGGTGGCCGAGAACATGGGGTTTGCGCTGCGCATGTCCGGCCGCAGCAAGGCCGAGCGACAGGCCCTGGTGGCCGAGACCGCCGAGAAGTTGCAGCTCACGCCGCTGCTGGGCCGCTACCCGAAAGAGTTGTCGGGCGGACAGCGCCAGCGCGTGGCAATTGGCCGTGCCATCGTGCGCCGTCCCAAGGTGTTTCTGTTTGACGAACCACTCTCGAACCTGGATGCGGCGCTGCGGGTGCAGATGCGCATCGAGTTGGCGCGTTTGCACGCCGAGCTGGGCACGACCATGGTGTATGTGACCCATGACCAGACCGAGGCCATGACCTTGGGCCAGCGCATTGCCGTGCTCAACCAGGGCCGCATCGAGCAAGTGGGCACCCCGATGTCGCTGTACCAGTCGCCGGCCAACCGCTTTGTGGCGGGATTCCTGGGGTCGCCGCGCATCAACCTGCTGCCGTACCGGTGGGACGCCGCAAGCGCTTGTCTGCGCTTGCCCGGCGATTCCACCGTCGACGCGAAGGCGCTGGGGCTCGACCCCGCGCTGCTGGCACAAGGCGAGCAGATTGGCTGGCGCCCCGAGGACCTGGCCATTGCATCGCCGCACGAGGGGTTGCGCGGCGAGCTGGGCTTTGTCGAATTGTTGGGGGATGTGTGCGTGTTGCACATTCGCCTGGCCGCATGCGATACCGTCATCACCGTCAAGCAGACCATGGCCCCGCAGTCCTTGCGTGTGGGCGATGCGGTGGGCGTGCAGCCACAAAGCCGTGGCCTGCTGTTTGCGGCCGATGGCCAGCGGGTGGGCGCGTGAGCCGGCCCGCCTGGACAGAGCGCCAAGCCCATCGCGTCAGAATCAGCCAGCGGACGGCGGTTTGGACCGCCGCGCTGTTGCTGCTGGGGGCATGCGGTGGCGGCGGCGATGGGGCAGGTGGGGACAGCGCGACGGGGCCCGCCAACGCATCGTCCACCCCGGTCAACCTGCCCGCCATCACGGTGCCGCCGGAGCTGCCCGGGTGGCAACTGGTCTGGAACGACGAGTTCGACACCCCGGGCTTGCCCGACCCCAGCAAATGGGACCACGACACCGAGTACAACCAGCGAGGCTGGTGGAACGCCGAGCTGCAGTACTACAGCCGCAACCGCAGCGAGAACGCGCGGGTGGCCGACGGGACCCTGATCATCACCGCACGCCAGGAGCGACTGACGCAAATGGCGGATTACGGCGGGCAGAACTACAGCTCGGCGCGCCTGATGACGCGCGGTCGCGCCAGCTGGACCTATGGCCGCTTTGAGGTGCGTGCCAAATTGCCCTGCACCCTGGGCACCTGGCCGGCCATCTGGATGTTGGGGACCGGTGGTGTGTGGCCCAACGATGGCGAAATCGACATCATGGAGCAGAAGGGCTTTTCGGTGCAGGATAAACAACAGGTGCTGGGCACCGTCCACACCCTGGCGCAAAACGGTGGCGCTGGCCCGAGCGGCACGCGCAGCCTGCCCAATGCCTGCACCGATTTCAACACCTACCACCTCGAGTGGGATGCCAGCCGCATCCTGATCGGCGTCAATGGCCAGCAGGTGCTGAGCTACCCCAAACCCCTGAACGCGGGGTACGACCGCTGGCCTTTTGACCGCCCCCAATACCTGCTGCTGAACGTGGCGGTGGGCGGCAACCTGGGCGGCCCGGTCGACAACCGCAACCTGCCCGCCAGCATGGTGGTCGATTGGGTGCGGGTCTACACAAAGCGTTGAGCAAAAAAAGGCCCGCGATGAACGCGGGCCTTGCTCCTGACCAGAGGGGGGTCAGTTGGTGCTGAAGAACACGTTGTCGATGTAGATCGTGCCTTTTTCAACCGACGAGAAAATGATCTGGCCAATGTGAGCCCGAGCGGCCAGGTTCACGAAGTCGCCCATCGGAATGCGCAGACGACGCCACTGGCTCTTGGTGCTGGAGGTGTCCACCACCACTTCATGCTCGGTGTCATCACCACCTGCATAGGTGCCGTTGGCGCCAAAGTCCACCAGCTTGATCCGGAAGGTCGAAATATTGGGCGTCCAGATATCCAGGTTCAGATAGTTGCCGCTGCTTGCATTCAAGGTGGCGCTGGGCTCGACACCGACATAGTCCAGATTGGCGTACTTGAGCACATTGTTGCCCGCCACCGTGTCGGCAGTGAAATCAGCCGCCGACCAACCGGTACGCCAAGTGAAGGTCACACCTTCCGGTGCCGTGTAACCCGATGCGTCGCTAAAGAGGGTCAGTGCTGGCGTCAAGGTCGGCACGCTGGCAGCAGCCGACGGTGCCTGCGACGGCGGGCATGCGGCCAAGGTGGCATTCACGCCTTCGAGCTTGAAGTCATCAAACAGGTAGACGCGGTCTGCCGTCTCGGCCACGCGGTTGGCTGTGTCGGCCGAGACCTCGGTCCAGTTCGGGAAGATGCTGAACTTGTTGTAGACCTTGGTGATGTCCAAATCGGTCCCGTTGCTCTTGTTGGCAAAGTTGAAGGTCAGCTTTTCCCAGTCAGTGCCCGTATTGGTTGTCTGTGTGAACACACTGGCTCCAGCATTGCCGCCCACGCCCTCGGCCTTCAGGGTGAAGACCACGCCTGCGCGCGGTGCCTTGACCATGACCGAGATGCTCTTGGCATTGGCGGTGAATGGAATGGCCGGCGAATCGCCATCGGTGCCGGCCGGGCAGGTGTGCAGGGTTGCGCCGCCCCAGGGTTGTGCTGACCTGGGCTTGTTCAGTTTGGCCACCTTGTTGCTGCCTTCGGTGGCGGATTCGAAGCTGGTGCCCTCGAAGGCCAGCAGCGTGGCGGCATTTGGGCTCTCATCAAAGGTCGCGATGGTGGTCGCTGGCGTGGCCACCCGCGTGTCGTAGGCCTGCGTCGCGCTGGCCGACGTGGTGTTGGCATTGTTGGCGGCGTCCACAAAGGCCGCGGCCGCCACGCTCACGTTCAAGGTGCCGGCGCTGTTGGCCGTGGGCGTGACCAACAAGGTGGCGCTGCGGCCATCGCCCGCCATGCTGAAGCTGCCCTTGCTGCCGCCCGTCACAGCGATATCGCTTTCCACAAAACCACTCACCACCTCGCTGAAGGTGAAGGTAAAGGTCACTGGGCCGGTGGCGGTGGCCGACGCCTCGCTGTCGGTGATGGTGACCGTGGGGGCGGTGGTGTCGCTGCTGCCAGGGGCGGTGGCGTCACCGCCGCCGCCGCAAGCGGTCAGGAATGCCAGCGCGGCCAGGGCCGTCAGGCGTTGCATGGAAGAGGGGCGAAGGCTCATCGGGGTCTCCAGTGGTGGTGGGTGGTTAATGGAAGAAAGCGGTTTCAGAAGTGCGTACGTTTGTAGATGTGAACGGGTCGCTTGGGGCCTCAGGGGCGGGATTGGGCGAGTTGGCCGGGCGCGACTTGCAGCACCGTGCCGTCGCCAAAGCGCACCGTGATGGGCTGACGACCGGCATTGAAGGCCAGGTATTGGCGCTGTCCGTCGGGGCGGCGAAATACCGCGTGCAGGGGGTGGTCGGCAGCGACCGAGAAGTCGGGTGTCCCCAGCTGTTGCAGGCTCAGCAAAAAGTGCAGGGCATGGCTGCGTGAATCGCCCAGTTCGACCGAGCCCCAGCGATCCCACTGGGCCAAGCCTGCGGACGGGTCGGTCAGCGCCATGTACTTGGCAAACAGGTCTTGCCAGATATCGCGCGGGTTGGCGCGCTTGCCACGCGATTCAAATGTGGCGGTGTCTTTGGGCAAGGTGGCAAGGCTGCGCCGGGTGTGCGCTGGGTCCAGGCCCAGGTAGGTGGAGGCGGTGGTGATGGGCAGCAGGTTGATGCCCTTGATCTGGCGCGGCTCGTCGGTCCACCAGGTGTTGTGCTTGTACCCCCCGCCAAACAGCATGCTGGTTTCCACATGCGGGTACTCGGGTGGGAACACCAGGCCATGCACGTCAAACCAGTAGTGGCGGATCGCCTCGATCTCGGTGTTGTAAAGGTACAGGCCCAGGTCGCGCAGCGCGCGGTCACCCTGAAGCTCGGCCCAGAGGATCAGGCCCACCCAGGCGTTGATCGCTTCGGAGGAAGACTCCTGGTTGTTGCCCAGATCGCCCAAGGCAATGCCCGATGCCCACGAATGACCCTCGTAGACATCGAAGTGGCGCAAGAAGGGGAAATCGGGCCGGCCGCGCTCGGTGGTGGCAATGTCGCGGATCAGCCAGGGCACCATGCCCCCCCAACGCTGAGGACTGGCCCATTCGGGGTCGCGCAAGGCCAGCTCGGCCATGGTGCGGATCCAGTAGCCGTAGTGGAAATGGTGGTCGTTCATTTGCTCGACCGAGAAGTATTCTTCTGGGTAGGACAGCACCGTGCCGAGCGTGCGGTCAAGGTGAAAATAGCGCTGGCGATCCTGTCCGCTGAACCACTCTTGCACCCGCTCCTTGAGCATGTCCATCAGGCGCTCGGCCTGCGCCGGGCTGCCGTGCACCTGCACCACGTCCAGCAACTTGGTGGTGCGTTGCAGGCCCTTGCCTTGCCAGTAGGGGCCTTTGCCAATTTGCAGCATGTTGCGCCGGGCGTCGCGCACATCGTTGGCCATGACCGCGCTCAGGGTGCTGCTGTGTGCGCCGGCCTGAACCGCCGGCCACCAGGGCACAAAGCCCTTGTGTTGCAACTGGGTGTCAAAGCCGCTGGCCGCCAGCAATTTGAGCGGACCACGGACCGAGTCATAGGCCGGGCCCAGCCGACCCGCGACGCTGGGGTTTTGGTGCCAATGGTGCGGGTACAGGGCCAGCAAGGGCTGGGTCTCCTGCCCCTCCAACACTTGGGGTGTGACGCGGTACTGGGTCCGCACGGCCTGGGTGCTGGCGTCGACCTGCCAGGCGACGCGGGTATCGGCCCAGCGCACATAGGCGTGGCGCGCCAGCAGCGCCAGGCTTTCGGGGGTGGCGTCGGGCAGGGCGCTGAGCACAAAGTGCCGTCCTTGCGCGGGCATGCGGGCCAGCCACACACCGGCCCCGGCGGCTTCCCAGCGCACACCACTGGGCCCGAACACCGCATAGCGCTGGCCATCCAAGGCCAACAGCAGCAGACGCGGGTCCTCGTGCGGCAAGCGTTGCGCGCCAGCGGCGGTGCTGATGCGCAGGTCCCCTTCGCTGAGCTGACCCCACACGTAGGGGCTGCCGTGGGCCATGGTCAGGTCAAAGCGCTGAGACCCACGGCCCATGGCCAGCTCGATGGCCCAGTCGCTGGCATTCATGAGCCGCGCCGGCGCCGGGTCAAACGCGGTGGGGCGCGCCGTCAGGGCCGCGCGGTGGGGGTAGTGGATCTCGTTGTCCTTGCGCTCGCTGGGCACCACGGTCTTGCGTGGCAGGCCCAGCTCAAATCCCTCGGTCCCTGCGCGGCCGGTCAGCGGCTGGGCGTACAGCGGTTGCGGCGGCCCCCCGAACAACACGCTGGAGTACCACTGGTTGGTGGGAGCGGCACGTTGCAGCATGACCCCTTCGCGGCCCGGTGCGGCCGGTGCCGGACGATCGCTGGTGCGGGGCGCCAGCAGCAGTTGACCACTGCCTGCTGGCACGCTGCCCTGGGCATGGACCAAACCACCGCAGACCAGGGCCAGAAAGGACAAACAACGCGCCAGACGATGCATGGGATCTCCGCAATCAGATGGCATGATGATATTGAAAGCGCTTTCAAGGTGTTCTAGGGTTTTCCATGAATCAAGCCGCCAAGTTGATGCAAGGGTAAGCCCTGATGGGCCATTCGTTGATCAAAATCACCCGATTCAGCTATGATGTTGAAAGCGCTTTCAGTTGTGTTGGCATCTTGCTTGTCATCCGCCATTGCGCCCCAGCCATTACCCACGGAATCACCACCATGACGACCTCATCCCACCGCCGCAATGGGGCCATGCCCGGCCGGTTGCTGGCCACCGCCATCACCACCGCCCTCCTGGGCATGGGACAGGCCCAGGCCTTCGAGGCCGGTCCATTCACCATCACTGGTTTTGTCAAGGCCGAGGTGACGCAGTCCAGCAATCAGTGCAGCGATTGCCAACGCTACCCCACCGAAAACCGCCAGCGCCTTTGGGCCGACGATCTGGTGCCGGGCAAGGCCTATGGCAGCCAAACCAATTCGGTGGTGCTGGCGCAGCCCTGGCTGGCCGCCAACTTCGATCTGGGCAAGGGGGTCAAGCTCTCGGGCCTGCTCAGCCAGCGCTGGCGTGACGGCAAGATCGACATCGACGGCTTCTGGTACGAGAAGAACGCAGCCCTCTCGCACGAGGAGTGGGGCAGCCTGCGCATTGGCGCCATGACCTCGCGCGCCTGGAGCCTGGCCGATTACCCCTATGGCTCTGACATTGGGGTGGCCGATGCATGGGCCAGCAGCGGTGCGGGCTACGGCCTGATGACGCAGGCCGTTCGATACACCAGCCGTCCGCTGGAATTCCTCAAGGGCGACCTGGTGCTCGAGCTGAGTTACGACCGGGGCAACCGCGACTTCAAGATCCACAAGCCCTGGCTGGTCGAGTTGTGGGCACAGTTCCGACGCGGTGACCTGGCGCTCGACGCGGTGTACCAGGACTCCCGCAACGGCACGCCCATGGCCTGGGGGCACGGCCCGTTCACCGGCTTGACGCCGTTTCCGGCCGATGACGCCAAGTTGGGCGGATCGGGCCAGTCGATCGCCATGCTCATGGCCCGCTACGACCTGAACAGTGCCTGGCAGCTCTCGGGCGGCGTGCGCCACAACCGCTGGAGCGGGGCCTACGCGGTGATCACCCAGGCCGGCCCGCCCGACTTGTGGAACACCATGTTCAACGTGAACTGGAACGGCACCCTCAATGGCGTGAGCAATCCGGGTTATGCCGCCACCTCGACCGATCTATCGGCGGGTGTGCGCTATCGCGATGGCGATTGGACCTACTCGGCAGGCATGGTCCGCCTGGGCAAGGCCAAAACCGACAACCCCCTCGAGCGCGGACAGAGCAATGGCATGACCATGCTCACGGTCGGCGCGGGCAAGCAGTTGAGGCCTGGCTGGCGTGCCTACGCCATGGCCGGGCTGGTGCGCTACGACAAGAAGGGCCTGGCCCCCCTGTCCATGCCGGCCCACAACGCTTTTTCTGGCGTGGACTCGCGCATCGCCACCACCGGCAACTGGGTCGGTATGGGCGTGGTCTACACCTTCTGATCACCGAATCTACGCACAGGACATCGATATGAACAGCGTGTTTGCGCATTGGGCGGCCCTTCGGGCCCGCGTGCTGATGGTGCTGGTGGGCCTTGGGCTTGCCGCATGTGGCGGTGGCGGTGTCATCCCATCACCCGGGGTCAGCTTGCGTCCCCTGGAGGCCGATTTCACCGCCCGGATGGCGGTGGCTTACTCGCCCTACCGCACGGCGGCCAATGAGGCGGGGCTGGCCTCCGAGACCATTCCGTTGGCCAATATCAAGCAGGATCTACAACTCTTGCGCGATGCGGGCGTGGGCATGGTTCGGGTGTTTGATTCGTCGGACAAGGTGGCTGGCCAGACGGTCCAGGCCATTCGCGATCTGAACCTGGACATGAAGGTCATGCTGGGGGTGTGGATTGCCTCCACCACCGGCGGCAACGCGGTGGCCAATGCCGCTGCCAACGATGCCGAGATCGCACGCGCGATTGCCTTGGCCAATGCCCATCCGAACATCATCAAGGCCGTCAGCGTGGGCAACGAAACGCTGGTGTCCTGGAACACCTGGAATCCGCAGTCCACCGCCAACCTGGCCTCGTACATCCGCATGGTGCGCAACGCCATCTCCCAGCCGGTGACCACCGACGACAACTGGGCGTTCTTTGCCAAGCAAAGCGGTGAGAAGGACCCCTTGCCAATTTTGAAGGAAATCGACTTCGTGGCGGTTCATACCTACCCCCTGGCCGACTCCAAATACAACCTCTGGGATTGGCGCCAGGTGGCCACGCCCGCTGCGCAGCGTGCAGCGGCGATGATGGATGCGGCCATCAACAAGGCCAAGGCGGATGTGCAGGCGGTGCGCACGCACCTCGACAACAACGGCTACAACCTGCTGCCGATCGTGGTGGGCGAGACCGGCTGGAAGGCCGTGGCCAGCGACGGTGAAACCGAGCGCGCCCACCCCGTCAACCAGAAGATGTATGTTGAGCGGCTGCGCGCCTGGAAGCAGCAACAGGGCGCCCCCAGCAGCATTGTGTACTTTGCGGCATTTGATGAACCCTGGAAACAGGGCGACGACAAGTGGGGTCTGTTCAACGTCCAGCGTCAAGCACGCTGCGCGGCCGTGGCCCTCAATGCCAACCTGACCCCCGAGGCCGGCAGCTGTGACGCGGCCCAGGCGGTCTATCACATCCCCGTGGCCAATCAGGGCACCATCACCGCCAACCGCTACACCGTGTATGCCGAGGCCGTGACCGAGGGTGAGGCCCGCCCCAGCGTGGCCGTCTTGCCCAACGCGTGGGAAAACAACAGCACCGCCGCCATTGCAGTGGAGAGCGACGCCACCTCGGGTGACGGCAGCTCGGTCTACAAAATCACCCCCAACCCGCTGGACTGGGGCTGGGGCATGACCTTTGGCCTGACCGGTGGCGCCGAGGTGGATCTGAGCAACTTTGCAGCTGGTCACCTCAATCTGCGCATCAAGACCACGTATGCGGGCAAGCTCGAGATTGGTTTCTTCACGGGCAGCGTCAGTGACAACACCGCCTACGATGTCTACCGCGCCATTTCCTCGGGTGAATACGGTTACCAGAACGACGGCCAGTGGCATACTGTGCGCATTCCAGTGGCCGACCTGGTGGCCCGAGGGGCCATGGCTTACGGCATGAACAATCCGGCTTTGTCTCGCTTGCAACTGAGCCGGGTGGCCAACCTGCTGGTGGTGGCCGATCGTTACGCTGTTACCGGCAATGCCGCCAATGTGCGCGAGCCGATCCTGATCGACGCCGTCTACTGGAGCCGCTGACCTCTGTTTGAATGTTTCCGACCTGATTGACTGGCCCGTTTGTCTTTATGAGTTCCCGCCGCGACGCGACACCTCTTGAACCGACCAGCAGCGCTCAGCGCAAGGACCGCCCCGTGCACCCGGTGCAGCGGGGTCGGGCCACTTTGGGCATGGTGGCCAAACAGGCCGGGGTCTCCCCCAGCACCGTCTCGCGCATTCTCAATGGCACCGCCCGGGTCAGCGAGGACAAGCAAAAGCTGGTGCGGCAGGTCATTGACGAGTTGGGGTTTCGTCCCGATCCCACCGCTCGTGGCCTGGCTGGCGGGCGGACCATGAGCATCGGGGTGCTGACCCAGTTCATTGACAGCCCGTTTTATGGTGAGGCCTTGCGCGGCATCGAGGATGTGCTGCATCAGGCACATTACGCCCCCTTGTTTGTCAGCGGCCACTGGAACCAGGAAGAAGAGCGTGCGCGGCTGGACCTGCTGCAGGACCGCAAAATCGACGGCATCATCGTGCTGACGGGCAAGCTCGACGATGCCACCCTGGTCGAACTGGCCCAGCAGCTGCCGGTGGTGGTCACCGGTCGCCAGTTGAGCGCGCCCAATCTGTTCAGCATTGACTTTGACAACCGCGAAGGCGCTGGTTTGGCCGTGCGTCATCTGCATGCGCAGGGCCATCAGGATGTGGCCTTTATTTCGGGGCCGCTCGATCACCCGGATGCCGAGCAGCGGCTGGCGGGCTACCGCGCCGAACTGGCCCGGCGCGACATGCGCCAGGACGATCGCCTGGTGGTGTTTGGCGACTTTCAGGAAGCGGGCGGTTTTCGGGCCATGAACCAGTTGCTGGCCTCGCAAGTGAATTTTTCGGCCGTGATCGCGGCCAACGATCAGATGGCCTATGGCGCGCGCCTGGCCCTGCACCGCGCGGGTCTGCGGGTGCCCGATGATGTGTCGCTGGTGGGGTTTGACGACCTGCCCCATTCGGCCTTCACCCTGCCGCCGCTCACCACGGTGCGCCAGTCGGTGTACGAGATCGGCCGCCTGGCGGCGCAGGCCATGATCGAATTGCTGGGCAAGACCACGCCGCCCACCCAAGTGGTGGCCGCCGAAATCATCGTGCGCGAATCCACCCGCATTTGCCGGCGCTGAGCGCTTGGCGCTGGGCCTTGGACCGGCGTGAATGCTTCGCGGACCGCCTGACTGAACCTCAGCCGCCCAGCACCGCCGCCACCAGGCCGTCGGCGTCGCCGTCGTGGCGCAGGCCGATGCGTTCGGCCAGCTCGGTGCGCAGCGGTGGGTATTGGGCAAACAGGCGCTCTACCTTGGGGTCGGGTTCGCTGTGCACCAGGGCCAGGCGGTCCTGACCGTAGCGGCGTGCCAGCGCCGCCATCACCGCTTGCACCGACAGGTGCAGGGCCGGCATGAGCGCCAGGCAGCGTGGTCCCAGGGCGCCCAGGTCGCTGGCCGCGGCCTGCCGCAGGTTGCGCGCGCACTGCGCCGCCGAAATCCACCAGGCCATGCCCTCGGGCCGCACCGGCAGCGTCAGGGCCTGGCCATCGCGCAGGCGCCAGAAGAGCTGGCTCATGAAGGCCGACATCAGGCCCGCCCCATCGCCTGGCCGCGCCACCACGCCCGGCAGGCGCAGCGAAGCGCCTTGCAGCCTGCCGCGGCGCACCGCGTCGGCCAGCAAGATTTCGGCAATGCGCTTGTGCGCGCCATAACTCAGGCCTGGCGCGGTGGGGGTCTGCTCGTCCACGCAGGCCGGCAGGTCGGCGCCGTACACCGCCACCGTGCTGGCCAGGATCAGGCGTGGCGGCGCCACCGGCCGCTCGAGCGCCTCGATCAGGGCCATGCTGGCCTGCAGGTTCACCGCCCGTCCCAGCGCGGGCTGCGCCTCGGCCGCGCCCCCGGGCAGGCTCGCCAGATGGAACACCACATCGGGCATGGCTTGCAGCGCCTGCGCCATCTGCTCGGGCTCGGTCAGGCTGCCCGCCAGCGGCAGCCATCGCGCATCGTTCATCTGGGGCGGCTGCAGGTCCAGGCCGATCAGCTGGTCGATGCGCTGGCCGCCCAGGCCGTCGCTGAGCAACTGCCCGCACAGCACCTGGCCGATGAAGCCGCCCGCGCCGGTGACCAGGACCTTCATGGGCGCACGCAAACGCGCTGGTCGATGGCCCCAAAGGGACCGTCGCGTCCGTCCTCGTGGCGGGCCTGCATGCGCACGCGGTCGCCATCGGCCATGTACGGGGTTTCGGGCTGGCCCTTGTCCAGCAGTTCGATCGCGCGGCGCTCGGCAATGCACGACGAGCCCACCACCCGGTAGTCGGGGTTGGAGACGGTGCCCGAGCCAATCAGGGTGCCGGCCACCAGCTCGCGGCTGTAGGCCGCATGGGCCACCAGCTCGTCAAAGCCAAACGCCATGGCCCCGCCATGCGCCGCGCCAAAGCGCTGCCCGTTCAGGTCCACTTCCAGGCGCATCTGCACGCGCGCGTCGCGCCAGCCGCTGCCCAGCTCGTCGGGGGTGACGGCGATGGGGGCCACGCTGCAGGCAGGTTTGGCCTGGATCCAGCCAAAGCCGGTCTTCATCTCGATGGGTGCCAGGCGGCGCAAGGACCAGTCGTTGATCAGCACCACCAGGCGGATGTGTTCGCGCGCCTTTGCGGCCGGCGTGCCCATGGGCACGGTGTCGGTGATCACGCCAAATTCGCCCTCGAAGTCGATGCCGTCGTCGGCGCTGGGCACCGGCACATCGGCGCGCGGCGGCAGGAACTGGTGCGACAGGCCCTGGTACATCAGCGGCCGGGTCGGGTCGTTTTTCTTGTCGATCTTGAACACCACGTCCATCAGGTCGCCGTGCGAGTTGAAGGCCGAGCCATCGAGCCATTGCCAGGCCCGGGGCAGCGGCGAGAGCGCCGCCTGCGGGTCAAAAGGGCGTGCCCCAGGGCAATCGCCCCGGTCCAGGGCCTGGGCCAGCGCGCGCAGCGCCGGTTCGCAGCGCGACCAGTCGTTGAGCGCGCTCTGCAGATCGGGGGCTTGCGCGCCGGCGCTCACGCAGTGTTGGCCGTCGGAGGACAGCACCACCAGTTCGCCATCGGGGCGTCCGTTGAAAAGAGTGGCCAGTTTCATGGAGGACTTTCAGGGGGTCAGGCGTGGGGAGTCAGGCTGGCGGCCAGCTCGGGGCTGTACTGGCCGTCGACCAGGATGAAGAGCATGCGGCATGGGCGGCCACTGCGGTTGGCCCAGGCGTGGTTGGTGCCGCGCTGGATGACGACACTGCCCGCGCGCAGCGGGACCTCGCTGTCGTCCAGCACCAGGGTCAGCTCGCCCTCGATGACGATGCCGTAATCGATCGATTCGGTGCGGTGCATCAGCGGATGCGGTGAATGCGCTTGCACCGTCGAGGCCGCGCGGTCGCCGATCTGCTCGAAGGCCGCGCCCATGCGCTGGGCGCCCTCGCGCAGCAGGTCCTCGGTGTCGGGCGGGATGTCGACAAAGCGGATGCGCGTGCCGTGGCGCGGTGGCTTGAGTTGCAGCGCCGCCAGCGTGGGATCGGGACCGTTGTCCACGGGGGCCGGGCTGCCCTCGGTGCACCAGACCTCGTGAAACACCGTGCCCGGGATGGCCGCGATGTGCGCGATGTGGGGCAGGGGCCCGCGCGAGCTCACCACGGCCTTGCCTTGGGCGTCGTGTCCGGTCACCACGCGTTCGATGGGGGGAAATGAGGGGTTCATGAATCAGTCCTCCAAAATGGCCACCGCGCGCGTCCAGCCGGCCGAAGCGCCGCGGATCTTGTGAGGAAAGCAGCTGACCGTGAAGCCATGCGGTGGCAGGGCTTCGAGGTTGTGCAGTTTTTCCAGGTGGCAGTAGCCGATGTCGCGGCCGGCTTTGTGGCCCTCCCAGATCAGGCGTTTGTCGCCGGTTTCCTGCACTTTTTGCGCGGTGTAGACAAAGGGCGCGTCCCAGCTCCAGGCGTCGGTGCCGGTCAGGCGCACACCGCGCTCGAGCAGGTACATGGTGGCCTCGTAGCCCATGCCGCAGCCGGTCTGCACATAGTCGGAATGCCCGTAGCGCGAGCCGGCCCGGGTGTTGACCAGCACGATGTCCAGGGGCTGCAGGTCCCAGCCGATGCGCGCCAGCTCGGCCTGCACCTCGGCCGCGCTCACCACATGGCCATCGGGCAGGTGACGGAAATCGAGCTTCACGCCAGGCTGGTAGCACCACTCCAGGGGCACCTGGTCGATGGTGATGGACGGGCGCGCCCCGCCCAGCTTGGCGTCTTGCGTGGAGTGAAAGTGCCACGGCGCGTCCAGGTGCGTGCCGCTGTGCGTGGTCAGCGTCACCCACTCAGCGGCCGCGGCCTCGCCGTCGGGGTAGTCCTCGGGCTGGGTGCCCGGCAGCATGTGCAGAAACTCGGGCAGGGTGTCGGCATGGCGCTGGTAGGTGATCTTGGGCGCCAGCGGTGGCGGGTCCGACAGCACATCGTTTTCCAGGTAGATCGACAGATCGACCAAGCGGTGCTGCGGGCGCGGGCGGCGGGGCGCGGGGGTGGCAGGGCTCATGAGGGGGCTTTCAGATCGGTTGCGCCAGCGCCATCAGCGACTCGCGCATGATGCGGCCATGCTCGTCCTTGTTGCCGTTGTGCATCTCGATCTCGCCCAGTTGCAGCGAGTTCTCGACCACCATGCGGCAGCGCTCCCAGCGCCGGCTCTGAAAGGCCTGCAGGCGTGCGTCCAGCGCCTCGGCCGAGTCCAGGCAGGCCGCCAGCACCAGCCCGTCCTCGATGCCGATGCAGGCGCCCGAGGCCAGGTGCGGCGTGGTGGCGTGCACCGCGTCGCCAATCAGCACCACCCGGCCGCGGTGCCAGGGCTGGGGCATCAGCATCGCCTCCAGCGGCCGAAACACGATGCTCGAGGTCTCGGTGATCTGCTCGCGCAGCGTGGCCAGCAGCGGCGCGCTGAAGTCCTCCAGCAAGCCGCGCATCAGGCGCGGAAAGTCTTTCGGGTCCACATGCTCGTTGACCGGTCGGTGCTCGGTGATGAACATGTACATCTGGCTGCGCGAGACCGGGTTGACGCCGGGCTTGGTGCGCGGCCCCATCCACATCATGGCGCAATCGACCTCGGCCGGGCGCGGCAACACCGCCCGCCAGACCGCCTGCCCGGTGTAGCGGGGCTTGGGCGCATCGGGGAACACCACCTGACGGACTTTGGAGTACAGGCCGTCGGCGCCCACCACCAGGTCGTAGCGCCCGGTGCTGCCGTCGCTAAAGCGCACGGTGGCGCCGTCGGCGTCTTGCGTCACGCCCTCAAAACCCACGCCCAGGCGCACCGTGGTGCCGCTGGCGCGCGTGGCCTCGGCCAGGATGCGGGCCAGCGCCGGCCGCATGATGGCGCCGCCGCCGGGCACGTCCGGGCCAGCCAGGCGGGGCGTGGGCAACTCGCCAATGGGCTGGCCATTGCCCAGGAACATCTTCACGCCGTCGGCGCCATTGCCCTCGCGCAAAAAGGCGTCGAGCACGCCCAGTTGGCGAAAGGCGCGCAGGGTGGCGCCGCCCAGGCTGATGCCGGCACCGTAGGAGCGCCAGCCGGCGTCGATTTCAACCAGTTCAACGTCCATGCCGCGCTTGCGCATTTCGATGGCGGCGGCCATGCCGGAAAAGCCGCCACCGACGATGAGGGTCTTGAGGGCTGTGGTCATTGCGTGTCTCCTTGATGAATGGGGTGAGGGGTCAGGGGGTCGGTTCGGGCTGCGGGATCAGGGGCGCCAGGTCCACCTCGATCTGGCCTTGCGCACCCAGCCGCAGGGCCAGTGGCCGCAGCGATTGCCCCAGGCAAGGGCCCAGGGTGCACGCCCCGCTGAGCGGGTCAAAGCGCGCGCCATGGGCATGGCAGACCAGCGCCTGTCGGTCGCCCGACCAGTAGGCATGGCGGCGCCAGGCCATGGGCCCGGTTTGCCAATGCGGGCACCAGTCCTGCCAGGCCCGCCACTGGCCTTGCCAGTGCAGCACCAGCAGCGCGCTCTGGCCTGTGCCCAGGGGGTCAAAGCCGCGCACCTGTCCCTCGGGGATGTCGGTGCTGGGGCACAGGGTCTGCCAGGTCATGGGGCGGCCGCGTGGGGATGGGGCAAGGGCTCAGTGGGCGCCCGCTTGCCCAGGTGGCGGCGGGCCGCCCGGGGCCCATTTGTCGCGCCGCGTGAACAGAAAAAGTTGCGAGGCGTCGGCGCTCATGGGCACGGCGCGCGGCTGCCAATGGGCATCGTGCAGGTCCATGTCGGCGTCGTACTCCACATGGCAGCCCAGCGGGCTGTTGAAGTACCAGAACCAGTTGCTGCCAAACTTGTGGCGGCCCGGGCCCCAGAACGACTCGTAGCCCTTGCCCGTGAAGCGGTACCCCGCTTGCAGCAAGGCGGTGGGGCCCGACATGTGGAAGGTGAAATGCTCCACCCCCTTCATGAAGGGCGGCGTCTGGATCATGAACAGGCAGTGGTGCTCGAGCGATCCGGCGGGCTGCAAAAAGCCGCCCGCGCCCAGCAGCCGGTCGGTTTCCCGAAAGCCCAGGCGTTGCGTGTAGAAGGCGGCGGCCTTGGCCTCGTCGGGCACAAAGTACACCACATGCGAGAGCGACAGCGGCCGCGCGGGGGCGGCCTCGTCCACCGCCACATGGTTGATCCCGCGCCCAGCGCCTTGGCCGGGGCCGTTGACCGATTCGTTGGCGGTGCCCACCGGGCGGCGCGCCGAGCGCACAAAGCCGATGGCAAAGCCCATGTCGTCCACGGTGTGCAGGCTGCCGTCGGGCTGGCGCAGCACCGCGCGGTCGCGCCCGAGTTCTGCGGCAATCGCGTCCAGCGTGGCCGCATCGGCGACACCGTAGACCGTTTGGCGCAGCATGGACGCGGTGCCCAGGCCGGCGGGCAGGCTGGGGTCGTCTTGCCGCCTGAGGACGATGGCGGTGCCGTCCTCGGCCTCGAAACGGCCGCCCGAGGCGTCGGCCTGGACGGGGGTCAGGCCATAGTCGATGAGGTATTGGCTGCAGGCCGCGACGTCGTCGACGCCAAAGACCAGCTCTTGAAGTCCGTTGATGTTCATGCCCAACCTTTCAATGCAGGAAGAGGGAGCGGGACGCAGCGCCTTCAGCGCGTGCGCCCGCCCAGGGTTTCGGCCACCCAGTCGGCAATGTGGTGGCCGGCGTTGATGCTGTTGTCAAAGCTCGAGTGCTGGCAGCCGCCCTCTCGCTCGGTGAAGATGCGCAGCTCGCGCTTGGGGCTGTTGACCAGCTGCTCGTAGGTGCGGTGCGCCCACTGCACCGGGATTTGCGAGTCCTTCTCGCCATGCGTGACCAGAAAGGGCACGCGGATGCGGTCCAGCACGCCGTCCAGGTGCACGTCCTGCGCAATGCGCATGAAGTCCTCGATGTCGCGCGCGCCCCAGACCCAGCAGACATGGGCCCAGTAGTGGGGCACCGGGAAGTTGCCCTCTTTTTGCAAGCGCTTGGCCTGCACATCGCGCCAGTCGTGGTTGGCGCCCCAGACGACGCCGCAGGCAAAGCGCGGCTCAAAGGCCACCGCGCGAGGGCAGTAGTAGCCGCCCAGCGACACGCCCTCCATGCCGATGCGTTTGGGGTCCACCTCGGGGCGGGTCTCAAGCCAGTCCACCACGCGGCTGGCCCAGTGCTCGGCGTCAAAGCGGGCGGTCAGGCCGTGCAGGCGCAGCGCCTCGCCGGTGCCGGGTTGGTCCACCACCAGCGAGGACACGCCGCGCTTGGCCAGCCACATGGGCAAGCCCACGCGGTACTTCATCTCTTTGGTCGAGTCCAGGCCATTGACCTGCACCAGCAGTGGCGCCGGCCCTTGCACGCCTTCGGCGCGCACATACAGCGCCGACAGCTCCTTGCCCTCGTAGGGAATCGTCACGCGCTCGCAGTTCTCGCCCGAGAGGGCCAGGCCGCGCGCAAAGGTCTCCAGAAAGCGCTGGTACAGCGCTTGCCGGCCCGGCGCGCCGTGCGCCTGCAAGCGCTCGCAGGTCAGGAAGTAGGTGGCCGCCCGGTTGTATTTTTCGCCGGCCGAGAGCAGGCGGCCAGCGGCCTCGTCCTCGGCGGCCAGCTCGCACAGGCGCTCGGCCATTTGCGACCAGGTCTGCCGAAAGGCCGCAGTGCCCGCCGCATCCGGGGCCTTGGCCGCCTCTTGCAGCGGGGCGCACATCGCCTCGATCTCGCCAATGCGCGCACCCATCTCGATGGCCAGGTCGACCGAGAGGTTCCAGACGTAGTTGGTGGGGAAGTACTTGAACATGGTATTCCTTGGGATGGGGCGCTCAGCGGAACCAGAGCGCCAGCGGCGGCCAGGCCACGATCAGGCCCACCACCACCAGGGCGGCGGCCGCAAAGGGCAGGGCGCCGCGGTAGATGTCGTTGAGCGTGATGCCGTGGCCCAGGCCGTCGGCGTCGAGCGTGCTCTTGACGATGAAGGGGCTGATGCCCAGGGGCGGGGTGATGATCCCCACCTCCACGGTGATCATGGTGATGATGCCCACCCAGACCAGATCCGCGCCCAGGTCCTTGAACACCGGCGCAAACACCGGCACCGCGATCAGCACCGTCGAGACGCTGTCAAGCGCCGTGCCCAGCACCAGCACGATCAGGATGTAGACCAGCATCACCGACAGCAAGGTGAACTGGTTGGCCGCGATCCACTGGCTCATGTAGCTGGGCAGGCCGGTGATGGCCAGAAAGCGGGTGAACATGGCGGCCGAGGCAATGATCAGCACGATCGACGCCGTCACATAACCGGTGTCGATCAGGATCTGCCAGAAGCTGCGCAGGGTGAGCGCGCGGCGTGCCAGGGCAATCAGGGTGGCCCCAGCCGCGCCCACCGCACCGGCCTCGGTGGCGGTGAACCAACCGGCGTACATGCCGCCCAGCACCAGCAGCATCAACAGGCCAATGGGCAGCAGCATGCGCCACAGATCGGCCTGCCCCAGGTCGCCCGATTCGCGGCGCACCGCTTCGGCAGCGGCCTGCATGCCGGGGTGGCGACCGGCGACCAGCCAGATCGTCACCATGAAGGCCACGCTCAGGATCACGCCGGGCAGCAGGCCGGCGTTGTACATGTCGCCGATCGAGGTTTCGGTGATCACCGCGTAGATGATCATCAGCACCGAGGGCGGGATCAACATGCCCAGCATGGCCGAGCCGGCCACCACCCCCACCGCCAGCCGAGGCGGATAGCCCCGGCGCAGCATCTCGGGCACGGCCATGCGGGTGAACATCACCACCGCCGCAATCGACACGCCGGTGACAGCCGAGAAGATGGCGTTGCCCACCACCGTGGCCTGCCCGATGCCGCCGCGCATGCGCCCGAACAGGCGTTCGGCCACCACATAGCTGTCGCGACCAATGCCTGCGGCCATCACCATAAAGCCCATCAGCACAAACAGGGGGGCGGTGCCAAACTCGTACTCGGTCACCGCATCGGTGGCGGTCTGCCCCAGCATCTGACCGGCCAGCGCCCAGTTGTCGCGCAGCAAGCCAATGCCCACAAAGGACACCAGCAGCAGCGAGGTCGAGATGTGCATGCCCATGTAGATGAGCACCGTGAGCGCCGCAAAGCCGATCAGGCCAACTTCCAAAGGACTCATGAGATGGCTTTCGTGGAGGGGTCGATCTCCAGCAGGCGCCGCCGCTGGTAACCACAGCGCGCAAAGCCCAGCGCCATGAGCAGGTATTGCAGCGACATGATGGCGCAGCCCAGCAGCACGACCGAGATGATCGGCCACTTGGGAAACGAGAACATGGCCGGCGTGCCGTAGTAGTCACCGCTGTCGTAGGCGATGACGAGCAAGGACCAGACGTAGCGCGCGGTGACGGCAAACAGGCCGGCGCCCACCAGGTGGTGCACCCCCAGAAGCCACTGTTCGGCGCGCACCGAGCGCTTGCCCAGCCACTCGACCAGGCCATCGGCCGCGATCACCCGGCCCGCGGCCAGGGTGCTGGGAAACTGCAGGTACACCACCACCGCAATCGACATGGCCACCATTTCGGCGGTGCCGGTCAGCGGCTTGTTGAACAGGCCACGTCCCACCACGTCCGTCAGCACCACCCCCATGATGAACAGCACCAGGCAGGTGCCCAGTGCGTTCATGCCACGGGTGAGGGCGTTGAACCAGCGCGTGAGCGCCATGCTCATTCCTTGTCCCAGTCGCGGGCAAACTTCACGCCTTCAGCGCGCATCGCGTCCATATAGGCCTTGAGCACATCGCGGGCCGGTTGGCCGTTCTGCGCGATCCAGCCCTTGGCCGGATTCTCGATGGCCTTGGCCCAGCGCTCGCGCTCGGCCGGGCTGAGCGCGGTGATCTTGCCGCCCGCGGCCTTGAACGCGGCCTCGGCCTGCGTGAGGGCGGTCTGCATCTCGGCCACATAGCGGGTGGCATAGGCCTCGGCGGCCACGCGCACCGCGGCCTGGCCCTCGGGGCCCAGGCGGTCCCAGGTCTGCTTGTTCATCGACAGCGCGCCAGGGAAGGTGGCGCCCATGCCGGTCTGGATGTAGTTGGGGGCCACCTCCATCAGCTTGATCGGCGCGGCCGCGCTCAGAAAGGTCAGCACGCCGCTGTAGACGCCGGACTTGAGATCGTTGTAGTACGAGGGCAGGCCCGCGGCCACACCGGTGGCGCCCGTGCCCTTGAGCCAGGACAGCGGCACCGGCGAGCTGCCGATCTTCTTGCCGTTCACGTCCTCGTAACGGGCCACCGGGAAGTTGGCAAAGAGGCCGTAGTCGTCCACCGCCGTGCCGGCCAGGAAGACCTGGTTCTGCTTTTCCCAGGCGCCGCGCATCAGCGGGTGGTTGCGGTTCATGTCGTTCATCACCTTGACCACCGGGCGCAGATCGGTCGGGCCAAAGGGCGCCATGAAGGTCACCTGCTGCAGCGGCATTTTGGCGGGGTGGAACACCGTGCCCACGATGCCCATGTCGCACACCCCTTGCTGCACCGCTTCGAGCTCGCCGCCAATCTTGGCCAGCGTGCCGCCGTAGGCCTCGTTCCAGGTCACCTTCATCTTGCCGGTTTTGGCCAGCTCGGCATTGAGGGTGGGAATGAAGGACTGGGTGATCAGCCGCACAAACGAGAACACCGGGGCCTGGCCCGAGCAGGCGGTGATCTTGATTTCTTGCTGGGCGAAGGCGCCGGTGGCCGCCAAGGCGGCAGCGCCCACCAGCGTGCGTGCAAAACGGGAAGAGGTCATGGAAGTCTCCTGGTTGAAATAGGTGGTGTGCAGGCACTGTAGGCGCCCCATCGTTATTGGTGAAATAGAATGATTGAATTGCACGTATTCACGGCTTCAATACCTAGGAGACCTCGGTGCGCTACAAGCGTCTGGATCTGAATTTGCTGGTGGCCCTGGACGCCTTGCTGACCGAGGGCAACATCAGCCGCGCCGCCGAGCGGGTGCACCTGAGCCAGCCGGCCATGAGCAATGCGCTGGCGCGCCTGCGCGAGTACTTTGCCGACGAGTTGCTGGTGGCGCATGGCCGCCAGATGATGCTGACCCCGCGCGCCCGGTCGCTGCAGCAGCCGGTGCGCGAGATCCTGATGCGGGTGGACAGCGATGTGGTGGCGCCGGCGGTGTTTGACCCGGCGTCCTCGCGCCGCGTGTTCTCGATGCTGGTCTCGGACTTCACGACCACCGTCTTCATGCCCCAGCTGCTGCAGGCCTTGTATGCCCAGGCCCCTGGGGTGCAGCTGTTCCTGCGGCCGCAGGCCAGCAGCCCGCAGCAGTTGCTGGAGGACGGGGATGCCGACTTTCTGATCATTCCGGTGCAGTACGTCTCGAGCCTGCACCCCTGCGTGCCGCTGTTCGAGGACGACTATGTGGTGGTGGGCTGGACCGGCAACACCGTGGTGGGCAAGACCCTCAGCCGCGAGCAGTACCTGCAGGCCGGGCATGTGGTGTCGAGTTTTGGCAGCCAGGGCCAGCGCCAGTTGCCGGTGCTCGAGGGCTGGTTTCTGGAGCGCGATGGCATCTCGCGCCGGGTCGAGGTCACCGCACCCAGCCTGGCCGCGCTACCGGGCCTGGTGGTGGGCACCAATCGCCTGGCCACGGTGCACCGGCGCATTGCGCTGCAGGCGCAAACCCACCTGCCCATCCGCGTCTGGCCCAGCCCCATCCGCATTCCCAAGCTGGTGCAGATGCTGCAATGGAACAAGCTGCGCGAGGCCGACCCCGGCCTGCGCTGGCTGCGCGATCAGTGCCTGCAGGTGGGCAGCAGCTTGAAATAGGCGCCGAATTTCTGGAATCTGGCGGCCGAATTTCTGGATTCTGGCGCCCTGCCGAGGCCTGCAGGCGGCCCCGTTGGGGCGGGGCCGCGGCCTTTAGATGGGCGCGGTCAGGGCGTTGTATTCGTACAGCCAGTGGTAGCGCTCGCGGATGGGGCTGGCGCTCCATTCGCGGCCCAGGTAGCGCTCGGCGCTCTCTTCGGTGGCCAGCTCCTGGCTATGGAAGCGCTCGGTGTTGGCGGTGGCGCCGCGCACCATCTTGCTCGTGCGCTCAATGCGCGCTCGCTCGTAGCGCTGCAAGGCCGCCGGCACATCGGCACTGGCCACGCCCGCCAGGCAGCGCGCCAGCACCATGCCGTCCTCGATCGAGTGCACCGCGCCCTGCGCCAAAAAGGGCAGGGTGGCGTGGGCCGCATCGCCCAGCAGGCTCACGCGGTCGCGCGTCCATTGCGGGATCGGGTCGCGGCACGCCAAGGCCCATTGCAGCAGGCTGGGCGACAGGCGGATCATGGTGTGGATGTCTTCGTGCCAGCCCGCAAAGTCGCGGTGGCACGCTTCGGCGGTTCCCGGCGCGTTGTTGCTCGCATGGGTCCAGGTGCGTCCCTCGATGGTGGCGACAAAGTTCAGGATGCGCGAGCGGTGCAGGGGGTAGGTCACCACGTGGCCACCCGGGCCGATCCAGGTCGAGCCCACCGGCGCCTGCAGGTGCTCGGGCAAGGCCTCCATGGGGATCAGGCCGCGCCAGGCCACCATGCCCGAGAACTCGGGATCGGTCGGCCCCCACAATTGATTGCGCACCACCGAGCGCACGCCATCGGCGCCGATCAGCGCATCGCCCTCGATGCAGCGGCCGTCGCGCAAGTGCAGGCGCACGCCCTCGGCGTGGGACTCAAAATGCGCCACCCCGCTGTCGAGGTGGATGGCGTCGGGCTTGAGCGCGCGCACCCGCGCGGCCAGGGTGCCGTGCAGGTCGGGGCGATAGACGGTCAGGTAGGGGTAGCCGTATTGCTCGATCACGGTCTTGCCCAGGCTGAACATGGGCCAGGGGCGGCCGGTGTTCCAGAGGCGGAACTCCTTGCGCACCGGGTCGCACGAGAGATCGCGCAGCGTCTCAAAGACCCCCAGCGCATCGAGCACCCGGTTGCCGTTGGGGCTGATCTGGATGCCCGCGCCCACCTCGCGCAGCTCGCGCGCCTGTTCGTAAACGTCAACGTCAATGCCTTGTTGGAGCAGGGCGGCGGCGGCGGCCAGGCCGCCAATGCCACCACCGGCGATCAGTACATGCATGAGAACTCCTGGATCAAAAAACGGAAGGGGGTCAGGGGGCCTTGATGTCGGCCTTCTGGATGACCTCGGCCCACAAATCGACTTCGCGCGCAAAGAAGCTGCGGAACTGCGGCAAGGTCAGGGTGGAGGCGATGGCACCGCGCTGGCGCAGAAACTCTTCCATGCGCGCCGAGGCCATCACCTTGCGCACCGCCGCGTTCAGGCGCTCTTGCTGCTCGGCGGGCACATCGGCGCGGCCAAACATGCCAAACCAGGTGCTCACGTCGTAGTTGGCAAAGCCCGCCTCGCGCGCGGTTGGCACATCGCGCAAAGAGGGCGAGCGCTGCTCCGAGGTGATCAAGAGGCCGGTCATCTTGCCGCCCTGGATGTGCGGCACCAGATTGCCCGCGTCCAGAAAGATCAGCTTGGCCTCGTCCTTGAGCACCGCCAGCATGGCCGGTGCCGCGCCCTTGTAGGGGATGGCGTTCCAGCGGATGCCGTTCTGGATGGCAAACAGCTCGCCGGCCAGGCCGGTGGAGGTGCCGGCCACCGCCACGTCCACGCCACCGGGGTGACGCTTGGCATAGGCCACCAGTTCGGCGGCGTTGCGCACCGGCAGCGAGGGGCTCGCGCCAATGGCAAACGGCATGCGCATGAACTGCGCAATCGGCGCCAGATCGGTCTTGGGGTTGTAGCGCGTCTTGTACAGCGTGGGGTTGATGGCCGAGGCCGGGGTGTCGGTCATGAAGGTGTGGCCGTCGGCCGGGGCCGCCAGCAAGGCATTCATGGCGACCATGCCCATGCCACCGGTGCGGTTCTCCACCACCACCGGCTGGCCCAGCTCGGTGCGCAGGCCGTCGGCCACCAGGCGGGTGGTCACATCGACCAGGCTGCCCGGCTCGTAGGGCGTGAGGATGCGGATCGTGCGCTCGTTGCCGGCCTGCGCGCTGGCCAGCAGCGGCAGCAGGCCCAGCGCGGCCACCAGCAGGCGGCGGCGCAGGGCAGGGGCAAGGCCGAAGGTGGGGGCATGGGACATGTCAGGCTCCTGGGTGGGATTGGGTGCGCAGCCAGTCAAAGGCGGCCATCAGGGGTTCGTCGCTCACACGCACCAGGTGGGCGCGCTCGTGCACCTGGTGCTCAAATCGTTGCCAGCAGGGCACGGCCAGGATGTCGCCGCGCGACCACTCGAAGGTCTGGTCGCCAATGCGGCTGGTGCCACGGCCCTCGACCACGGTGTAGACCGCATTGGCCGAGGTCTGGTGCGGGGTGCTGACATAGCCGGCCGACAGGCGCTGCACATGCACCGCCATGGTCTTGAGCGCGGGCGCGCCCAGCTCGACCTCGCGCTCGCAGCTGCCGTGCGCCGGTGCGCTGGTCTGCTCGTCCAGGCGGCGCATCGAGTCCTCCCAGCGCCAGGCCAGCGGGCTGCTCTCGACCTCGGCCTGCACCGGCTCGAAGCGCTCGGGATGGCGCTCGAAGAACATCACCTCCAGCAGGTGCACCAGCGGCACGTCCAGCACGTCCACCCAGAAGCATTCGTCGGGGCCGATGGCCTCGTGCGAATGCCAGTTCCAGCTGGGCGTGAGCAGCACATCGCCCGGGCGCATCTCGACCCGCGTGCCGTTGACCACGGTGTAGGTGCCGTGGCCTTCCAAAATGATGCGCAGCGCGTTGGGCGTGTGGCGGTGCGACAGCGCATGCTCGCCCGGCTTGATCGACTGGTAGGCCGCCACCAGGGTGCGCACGGTCGCGTACCAGTTGCCCGGCAGGGGGTTGGTCAGCGTCAGGTTGCGTCGCTCGGCCAGCTCATGATCGACCAGGTGCCCAGCCGCTTGCAGAATCGGTTTGACCTGGTCGTAGCGCCACTGCGTGGGCAGGAAGTTGGCGCGCGGCTCGGGCCACAGCGCGGGTTGCTTGCGGTGCCAGCCGCCTTCCATGTGCAGCGCCTCGATGGCGCGGTAGAGCTCGTCGAGTGTTTTCATGGCTTATTTCTGCTTGATGATGTCGGGGGTATAGGGCCGCGCGAACACCGGCGTCTGGCCCAGGGTGCCTTGCACCACCGGGATCGACATCTCGCCCACGCGCTCGATGGTGATGCGCACCGTGTCGCCGCTTTGCACCGGGCCCACGCCGGCCGGCGTGCCGGTGGCAATGATGTCGCCCGGGTAGAGCGTCATCACCGCCGCGGCCATCTGCACCATGCCCGGGATGTCCAGCACCAGGTCGCGCGTGTTGGCGTTCTGGCGCTCTTGCCCATTGACCCACAGGCGCATCTCGAGCGCGCTCGGGTCGCCCACCTCGTCGGCGGTCACGATCCAGGGGCCCACCGGGCAGAAGGTGTCGAAGGCCTTGCGGAAGACGCGCTCCTCGCGCCCGCGCACCACCATGTCCAGCAAGCAGGTGTAGCCAAAGACCACGTCCTTCCAGTCTTCCAGGGCGATGCCCCGGCACTGGCGGCCAATCACAATGCCCAGCTCGGCCTCGTGGTGCACCTCGCGCCCCGGCACCACCGGCAGCTCGATGGGCTCGCCCGCGCCCGACAGCGAGGAGGGCGGCTTGAGGAAAAAGCCCTGGTGATCGGCGCGGTAGCCCGCCTGCATTTCGCGCCCATGGTCGTGGTAGTTGACCGGGTAGGCGATCACCTTGTTGGGCCAGGGCACCGGGGTGCGCACCGTCACGCTCGACAGCGCAATGCGCGGCGCGCCGGCCATGTGCGCCTCGATGCGCGGGCGCCACTCGTCAAAGCGGGCGATCAGGCGGTTGGCGTCCACTGGCGGCCAGGCGGCGGTGTCCACGCCCAGGAGCGCGCTCAGGTCGACCAGATGCGTGTCATCGGCCATCACACCGATGCGGCCTTCGTTGTAGCGGATGAGTTTCATGCGGGGCTTTCGTGGAGGCGCGGGGGCTCAGGCCTTGAGGCCAAACACATGGCGCGCGTTGTCTTCAAAAATCAGCTGCTTGTCGGCAGCGCTGAGCCAGTCAAAGCCGGCGATCGTGGGCGCGATGTCGTCGCGGTCGCGGCCGGTGATGGGGTCGGGGGTGGAGCCGATGCCCGGGCACTCCGAGCCAAACAGGCAGCGGTCGGCGCCCACGGTCTTGATGAGCAGGCGCAGCGACTCTTCCGAATACAGCACCGTGTCGAAGTACATGTGGCGCAGGCCGTCCAGGAAGTCGATGCCGCGCCGTCCTGCGCTCGACTGGAAGCGCCCGATCTGGAAGGGGATCGCGCCGCCGCCGTGCGAGACCACCACCTTCAGATTGGGGAAGTCCTTGAACACATCGGAGTGCACCAGGCCATACACCGCAATCGTCTCCTCGTTCACAAAGTGCAGGGTGTAGGGGCTGCGCGGCGCGTGCGAGCCCGTGGCGTGGATGTGCATGGGCAGGTCCAGCTCGCACAGCTTTTCATACAACGGGTACCAGTAGCGCTCGCCCAGCGCCGGCGGCTGGGGGCCGGTGTTCTCGTAGGGATCGGGGTTGAGCAGCACGCCCCGAAAGCCCAGCTTGGCGCAGCGCTCGAGCTCGGGCAGCACGACCTCGATCGGGTCGCCCGCCACCTGCGGCAGGCCGGCAATGGGCACAAAGCGGTTGGGGATCAGCTGCACCGTGCGCGCGATGATGTTGTTGGTCTCTTCGGTGAACCAGTGCACCAGCTTGCCCGGCTTGGCGCTGTGCATCATCTGGAAGGGCCGGGGCGAGAGCATCTGCAGGTCGGTGCCGTGGCGCTTGAGCATGTCCAGGTGGCCGGCCGGCCCCATCTCCTTGCGGTTGGCATAGAGCAGGATGTCCTCGTCCGAGATGGGCGGCATGCGCCGTCCATGCGAGCCCAGGTGGGACAGCAGATTGGCTTTGTAGACCCACAGGTCGGAGGGGGGGCTGACGTGTCCGTGGCAATCGATGATCATGGTCGTGAGGTCGTGGAGTGGGACAAAAAAGAGCTCATGCCCAGGCGGCAAAGCCCAGGCCAATGCCAGTGCCCACCGGCGTGCGGTACACCGGGATGTAGCGCAAGCTGGTGCACTGCAGGTGGGGGATGGCGCCGGCCAGCGTGATCCAGTTGCGCGTCTCGGACGTGCCCGAGCACAGCGCCGCTTGCGGGATCCGCGCCAGCGTGGCGGTGTCGTGGGTCTGGATGGCCTGCAGCACCTGGCGGTCGAAGTCCTCTTCGCAGAGGAAGTGGCTGAGCCCGCCCGAGGCCACCAGCACCACCCGCGCGTCGATGGGCGAGGCCGCCAGCGCATGCGCGATGGCCTGGCCGATCTGCACACAGCGCGCGGCGGTGGGGTTGTTGGGCGGGAAGTAGGTGTTGAGCAGCACCGGCAGCATCGGCACGCGGCAGCGCTTCATGAGGCGCTGATAGATGAAGCCGTAGGCGTGGCCAAAGGCGCGCCGTGCCGGATCGGGCACCGACTGGCTCACCGAGGTGTCCACCCCTTGCCCAATCATGCCCAGCACCATGTCGCGCGCCAGCGCGGGCGCGGCGGGAAAGCGGTGCGGCATGTCCATGCCGTAGCCGGCCCAGAAGGCCTCGTCGGTCCAGGTCAGGCGCGGGTGCGGCAGCGGCATCTGCTTCATCACCACCTCCTCGCCGGTGTAGACCGACAGGGCGGGCAGGTTGTCGTAGCCAAACAGCTCGTCCTGGTCGTCGCCAATCACCAGCACCACATCGGGGCGTGCGGCGATCAGGCGCTCCTCCAGGTCGTCCAGGGCGGCCTCGGCGGCGCGCGCATGCGCCACAAAGGACTCGGGGCTGCAGCGGTCGGCAAAGGGCTCGCCGCGCGCGGCCAGCAGCGCGTCGTAGCTCTGCTTGCGCCCGTCCAGGGTGTAGAGGTTCTGGTTGCGCCGGTCGTCTTGCGCACGGTGCTCCCAGCGCTCGCCATCCAACAGCAGCAGCGGGCTGTGCGAGCAGGCCAGGGCGGCAACGATCTGGGCCATGGGGTTCTTTCAGGTCGTGGGGGTTGGGGACTCAGCGCTGGTGGCGCGGATCGAAGACATCGCGCAGGGCATCGCCCAGCAGGCTGAACGAAAACACGGTCAGGCTGATGGCCAGGCCGGGAAACAGGATCACCCAGGGGGCGTTGGTGAAGACATCCACGCTCACGCCCGAGAGCATCAGGCCCCAGGCCGGGGTGGGTTCGTGCACGCCCACGCCCAGGAAAGACAGCGAGGCCTCGAGCAAAATCGTCTGCGCCGTGAAGGCGCTGACCATCACCAGCCAGGGCGAGACCAGGTTGGGCAGCATGTGGACCGCGATGATGCGTGCATGCGAGTAGCCCAGCGCCCGCGCCGCCTCGATATAGGGCAGGGCGCGGATGGGCAGGGCGGCGCTGCGCATCACGCGCGCCATCACCGGGATGTAGGGCAGGGTGATGGCGGCCATCAGGTTCACGTCCACGCCCAGCCACTCGCGCCGGCCCAGCACCGCCACCACCACCAGGGCGGCCACGATCAGCGGGATCGACAGCAGCACATCGCAGGCGCGCTGCACCAGCGTGTCGATGCGGCCGCCAAAGTAGGCCGAGGCGGTGCCGATGGCGCCGCCAATGAGCGCGCCCAGCAGCGCCGTCGAGATGCCCAGGAACAGCGCCGAGCGGGTGCCGTGCAGGATGCGCGAGAAGATGTCGCGCCCGTACTGGTCGGTGCCCATCCAGTGCTGTGCCCCCGGCGCTTGCAGCACCGCGTCAAAGCGCGTGGCCAGCGGGTCAAAGGGCGAGATCTGCGGCCCCAGCACGGCCGCCAGCAGCAACAGCACGATCAGCAGCAGGGCCAGGGCGCCCAGGGGCTGCTGGCGCGCAAAGCGGCGCAGCGGATGCGGGCGGCGGCGTGGGGTGGGCAGGGCTTCGGTCATGGTGGCAGAGGTCATCGGGCAAGCTCACTGAACACGGACGCGGGGATCGAGCAGGGCATAGAGCAGGTCGACCACAAAATTGACGCAAACAAAGATCAGCGCAAACAGCATCACCAGCCCCTGGATCAGCGCCAGGTCGTTGAAGCTGATGGCCTGGATCAGCAGGCGGCCAATGCCGTTGATGTTGAACACCTGCTCGGTCACCACCAGGCCGCCCAGCAGGCCGGCAAACTCGATGCCCACCACGGTGATGGTGGGGAGCAAGGCGTTGTTGAGGGCGTGGCGCCAGATCACACGCGGGCCGGGCACCCCCTTGGCATGCGCGGTGCGCACATAGTCCTGCCCCAGCACATCCAGCAGCGACGAGCGCAGCAGGCGCGCGTTCACCGAGGACAGGCGCCAGCCCACCACCAGCGCCGGGAAGAAGAGCTGGGCCAGGTATTCCATGGGCTTGGCCGAAAAACTTGCGGCCTCGATCGAGGGGATCCAGCCGGTGAGCGAGAGCAGGCCCAGGATCACCAGCATGGCCATCCAGAAACTGGGGATGGACTGGCCGGTCACGGTCAAGACCCGCACCAGCTGATCCAGCCAGGTTCCCCTGGCCAGGGCCGACACCACCCCCAAGGGCACGGCCAGGGCCAGGCCAATCACCATGGCCGCGATCGCGATCTGGAAGGTGATGCCAAAGCGCGACTGGATTTCTTCGCGGATCGGGTTCTCGCTCCAGACCGAGGTGCCCAGGTCCAGCCGTGCCAGGCCGCCGATCCACTGCACATACTGCTCGGGCAGCGGCTTGTCGTAACCAAAGCGTGCGCGCTGCACCTGCAGCTGCTCGGCCGTCATGGTGCCGCCGTCGCTCAGGTATTTGAATTCGACCGGGTCACCCGGCAGCACGCGCAGCATGAAGAAGATCAGGGTGGCCACGGCCCACAGGGTGACCACCAGTTGCAGCACGCGTCGGAAGAGGAACTTGATCATGCGGTGTCTCCTCAGGCGACGTGGCAGGCGACCCACTGGCCGGGGCCGGTGGCACGCAGTTCGGGGGTGCGCGCGGCGCACTCGTCGGTGGCGCGCGGGCAGCGGGTGCGGAAGGCGCAGCCCGAGGGCGGTGCCAACGGGCTGGGCGGCTCGCCGCCAATGGCCGCGGCGTGGCGCGGCCCGCCCATCACGTCGGCCACCCGGGGGACGGCCGCCATCAGGGCTTGCGAGTAGGGGTGGCCCGGTGCGGCATAGAAGCGGTCGCGCTCGGCCACCTCCACCACGCGGCCGAGGTACATCACCACCACCCGGGTGGCGATCTGGCGCACCACCGCCAGGTCGTGGCCAATGAACAGCAGCGACAGGTTCAAGCGCGCCTGCAGATCGGCCAGCAGGTTGATCACCTGCGCCTGGATCGACACGTCCAGCGCCGACACCGCCTCATCGCACACGATGAAGCTCGGCTGCATGGCCAGCGCACGCGCAATCGCCACGCGCTGGCGCTGCCCGCCCGAGAGTTGGTGCGCGTAGCGCTCGATCTGCTCGTCGCGCAGGCCCACCAGGTGCAAGAGGCGCATGGCCTCGGTGCGGGCTGCCTCGGTGCTGGGCGCCAGGCGGTGCACGCGGATCGGCTCGCTCACGATGTCGATGATGCGCTGGCGCGGGTTGAGCGAGGAGAAGGGGTCCTGGAACACCACCTGCGCCTGGCGCCGGAAGTCGCGCAGCGCGCGCTCGCCCAGCTGGGTGATGTCCTGTCCATTGAAGACGATCTGGCCGGCGGTGGGGGCCTCCAGGCGCAGCAGCAGGCGGCCCAGGGTGGACTTGCCGCAGCCGGACTCGCCCACCACGCCCAGGGTTTCGCCGCGCGCAATCGACAGCGTCACATCGCGCACCGCCTTGACCTCGGCGCGGCGGCCCAGCAGGCCACGGCGCACCGAGAAGGATTTTTCCAGCGCCGTCAGGGTCACCAGGTCGCCGCTGGCCGCGGCCGTGCGCGTCAGCGCCTGGGCCTGCGCGTTCGAGGGCCAGGCGATCTGGCCGCTGGCCACCTCGGCGGTGCGCGCGCACATCGACACGCTGCCCACATCGGTGGCGTGGGCTTGCGGCGGCGCCTCGCAGCCGGCTTGCGCATGCGGGCAGCGCGGGGCAAACGGGCAGCCGGGCATGGGCTGGCGCGGATCGGGGGGCGCGCCCTCGATGGCCGCCAGACGGCCCGAGATCGGGCCTTCCAGATTGGGCACCGACGACAGCAGGCCGGCGGTGTAGAGGTGGCGCGGCGTGCACAGCACCGCCCGCGCGCTGCCGCACTCGAGCATGCGCCCGCCGTACATCACCAGCACGCGGTCGGCGTAGCGCGCCACCACCCCCAGGTTGTGGGTGATGATGACCAGGGCCACGCCCAGCTTGCGGCACAGGTCCTGCATCAGGCCCAGGATCTGCGCCTGGATCGTCACATCCAGCGCGGTGGTGGGCTCGTCGGCAATCAGCAGGCGCGGGTTGCAGGCCAGGCCAATGGCAATCATGACGCGCTGGCGCATCCCGCCCGAGAACTGGTGCGGGTACTGATCGAGCCGGGTGTTGGCCTCGGAGATGCCCACCAGGCCCATCAGCTCGCAGGCGCGCTCGCGGGCCTGGGCCGGGGTCATGCCCAGGTGGATGCGCAGCGGCTCCATGAGCTGCTCGCCCACGGTGATCACCGGGTTGAGCGCGGTCATCGGGTCCTGAAAAATCATGCCGATGTCGCGCCCGCGCAGTGCACGCTTGTCGGCCGCCGCCATGCCCAGCAGGTCTTGTCCGGCAAAGCGCAGCTGGCGCGCCGTGACCTGGGCGTTGTCGGGCAGCAGGCCCATCACCGCCAGCGAGCTGACCGACTTGCCCGAGCCGGACTCGCCCACGATGGCCAGAATCTCGCCGGGGCGCACCTCGTAGCTCAGGCCGCGCACGGCGTGCACCGCGGCACTGTCGCTCAGAAAGCGAACGTCCAGGTCCTGCACCTGCAGCAACGGGGCCGTGTCGGCCGGTGGGGTCATGGGCATGGCGGGCATGGGGCGAGGGTCAGCAGCGTCGGTGATGGGTGGGTGGGCTTGTTGTGGGGCTTAGCGCGCAGCCGGCTCCAGCCACAAATCGGCCAGGTCCAGCTTCAGGTAGTTCGAGGGCGGATCACCCAGGCCGCGCAGCTGCGCGTCCACCACGCGCTTGCGCACCTGCCAGAACAGGGGCATCACATAGCTTTTCTCGATCAGGTAGGCCTCCATGTCCTGCACCTTCTTCAGGCGGGCCTTGGGGTCGAGCTCGCGCATTTGCGACTGGTACTTCTCGACAAAGGTCGGGTCGCCAAAGCGCGCCAGGTTGCCGCGGTTGGTGCTGAAGGGCTCGAAGTACGACAGCATGATGGTGGGGTCGTCGATGTACTCGGCCGGGCTGTCAAAGATCAGGTCGTAGTCCCCCGAGACACGGCGAGCGGCCACCTGCGGGGTATCGAGCGGCTGGTGGTCCACCGTCACGCCAATCTGGCGCAGCTGGTCGGCCACGAACACGCCAAAGAAGGTGAAGGCGCGGTTGTTGATCACCGTCAGCTTGAGGTTGCTCTGGCCGGCGGCGGCCAGCAGGCGACGGGCCTCTTTGCGCGCGGCCTCGATGTCGCGGCCATAGCCGGGCAGCTTGGCCAGCTCGGCGTCGCTGCGTGCAAAGGTCGAGCCCGGTCGCACCAGGCCGCCCACCTTGAACATGGGCGTGAGCTGCTCCATGGCCTTGCTGCTGCCCCAGCGGTCAATCGCCAGGTTCAGCGCGCGGCGCACCCGCTCGTCCTTGAGCGCATCGCGCTGGTTGTTCATGGCAAACCAGGGCAGGAAGGCGGTGGCCTGCTGGCCCCCCACCACCACGGCCTTGTCCCCGCGCGCGGCGGTGATGCGCGCCACCTCGGGCGGCGTCAGGCCTTGCATGCTGAAGGTGACCTGGCCGGCAATGAGCGCGTTGGTGGCGGCCACCGGCGCCACATTGGGCATGCGAAAGCCCTCCAGGTAGGGGCGACCGGCCTGGAAGTAATCGGCAAAGCGCTCGCCCACCCATTCGGCGCCCGGGGTGTGGCGCACAAACTTGAAGGGGCCCGACCCCATCACCCGCTTGGCCGGGTACGAGGGGTCGGCGGCCATCAGGCGGGCCGAGTAGATGCAGGCAAAGGGCATGGCCAGGAGCTGCAGCGCGGCCGCGTTGGGTCGGGCAAACTGGAACACCACCGTCTGCGGATCGGGGGTCTCGATATTGCTCACATCGGCCAGCATGCCCTGGCGCAGCGAGACCACGCCCTGGGGCGGGTTGCGCATGCGGTCAAAGCTGGCCTTGACGTCGGCGCTGGTCAGGGGCGAGCCGTCGTGGAACTTCACATTGGGGTGCAGGGTGAAGCGGTAGTTCAGTTTGTTGTTCGACACCGTCCAGCTCTTGGCCAGGTCGCCCACCACCTCGGGATAGCGCTCGGAGCTCACCTTGAGCAGGGTCGAGTAGTGCGGCGCCACGCGCCACATCACGGCCGGCGAGTTGGTGGCATGGCAGTCGTAGGTGGCGGGCTCGCCCACGTGGATGGGGATCACCACCTGGCCGCCGCGCACCGGATCGGCGGCCATGGCCAAGGTGCCCATGCCCACCAGCGCGCTGGTCAGCAGGGCGCGCGCAGCTCGGGGGCCACAGCGCGTTGCGAAGGTCGTTTGCATGCTTGTCTCCTTGTGGTTGGGTGGGGTGTCGGGTGGGGGTCAGAGCATGGCGCGCCAGTCCTGGCTGCCCTCGACCACCATGGACTTGGGCACCGCCTGCGTGTAGTCAATGCGCGGGTGGTCGGCCATGTCGGGGGTCTTGCCGTCCATGTGCTCGCGCAGCGAGCGCATCAGGCAGCGGCGCACCGAGAGCACCGCCCCGTCCCCCGCGCCCAGGTACTCCTTGGTGCGGTCCGAGATCGGGCCCATGCTCATGATCACGGCAAAGTCCTCGGTGCCCAGCATTTGCGTGAAGCCCGTGAAGTGGCCGTTCTTCATGGCCTCGCGGTCCTGCCCCCAGTTGTCCTCGGGAGGGCCGGGCGGCAGCGGCGGCCAGCTGTCGGCGTTGTCGTAGTGGTGCGTCTTGTTGCGCACCAGCGGCTCGTCGCTGCGGTAGGTGATCTGCCAGTACCAGATGTTCTCGTCGTCAATGGGGATCGAGAAAAAGGCCGAGCCCCCGCGCACATCCGTCTGGTTGGGCGAGACGATGCCGTACCAGGGCATCACAAAGGCGTTGGTGCGCACATAGTTGCGATCGTCCTTGAGCGCGCGCACGGCGGCGTAGCGAAAGCCGTAGGGCTTTTGGGCCACGTGGTAGACCGGCGCCATATTGGCCGACGAGTACTCGATGTCGCCAAAGCCCACCAGCCAGCTCTGGTGCAGCACGCCCAGGTGGGCCGAGTCCATGGTCGTCTCCACACCCTGCAGCCAGTTGGCGTTGACCTTTTGCCGGAACACCACCATGTTCTCGGGCGGCAGGTCGATGAAGGGCAGTTTGGGAAACTCAGGCGCTGTCTCGCCCTGGCCCAGCCACACCCACACCATGCCCGCTGACTCGCGCACCGGGAAGTGGCGCAGCGGCACGTGCTTGCAGTACTCGGCCTCGTTGTGCGGCTGGGTGGGCACGGCCACCGTCACGCCGTCCACGCTGAATTTCCAGCCGTGGTAGATGCAGCGCAGCGCGTTGTCCTCGTTGCGGGCCAGGGCCATCGAGGCGCCACGGTGCGGGCAGGCCTCGTCAAAAAAGCCCACCTTGCCGTCGGTGGCGCGAAAGGCCACGTAGTTCTCGCCAAACAGGCGCACGCGCAGCGGCTTGCCGTCGGCAACCAGGTTCTCGGAGCGCGCGGCCGGGATCCACCAGTGCTGGCGCAGCATGCGGCCCATGGGCGCATCGCCCGTCACACGGGTCATCAGTTCGTTGTCTTCCTTGGAAACCATGTCGATGTCCTTTCTCGATCAGGAGGCGGTGGTGGGGGGCGTCGGGGCCTGCTCGCGCTGCTGGCGGCGGCCGTCGAAGAATTCCTGGATGCGCTGGGCCGCGCCAATGCCGGCGGCCTTGGTCATCACGGTGACCATGGTCTCGGCAAAAAAGCCCTCGCTCATGGCCATGTCGCCAATGCGGCTGATGCCGTTGACGATGGCGTAGTTGGTGGCCGGCGCATTGCCCGCAATCGTGCGGGCCAGGGCCATGGCCTGGTCCAGCCCCTGGCCGTCGGGCACCAGGTAGTGCGACAGGCCCAGCTGCTGGCCTTCCTGACTGCTCAGGCTGCGACCGGTCAGCATCATCTCGAGCACCCGGCCGGGGCCGATGATGCGCGGGATGCGCACCGAGCCGCCGCCGCCCAGGAAGATGCCACGCTGCCCCTCGGGCAGCTGATAGAAGGTGGAGGCCTCGCTCACCCGCACATGGGTGGCCGAGGCCAGTTCCAGGCCGCCGCCGATCACGCCGCCCTTGAGCACGCTCACCACCGGCAGCTCGCCAAACTGAATCGCGTCAAACACCTTGTGCCACTGGCGCGAGCGGCGCATGCCCACCAGCACATCGGGGCTGCGCTTGGCCATCAGCTCGTGCAGGTCCAGGCCCGCGCAAAAGTGCGCGCCCAGGCCGTGCAGGACCACCACCCGCGCCTCGGGCAGGCCGTGCGCCAAGCAGTCGCCCAGCTGGGCCAGCAGCTCGTCGTTGATGGCGTTGCGTTTGTCGGGCCGGTTCAGGCCCACGCGGGCAATGCCGTCCTCGATCTGCACATCCAGCAGCGAGAAGGCGGGGGTTGAGGCGTCGCTCATGGGGATTCCAATCAGGTGTTGCGCATGCCCAGCTCGACGACCGAGGCGGGCGGCAGGTCGGCATACAGGGCCTGCACATCGGCGGCGCGGCGTTGCAGCACCGCGCGCTGGTTCACATAGCCCTTGTCGGTGATCTCGCCGGCGTCCATGCTGGCGGGGGTGGCCAGCAGCATCACCCGGCCCAGGCGCAGGCTGCTGCTGTTGTGGGCGGCGTTGTGCGCGCGCAGGGCCTGCGCCAGCGCGGCATGCACCCGCGCGTCGGTGCACAGCTGGGCCATGTCGTCGCTGCCAAAGGCCTCGCGGCAGGCGCTGGGGTTGAGCCACAGCAGGGCGCCCACCCAGGCCTGGTCGGCACCGGTGATGACCGCGTCCTGCACCAGCGGGGCCCCAGCGTTGATGAGCGCCATGCGCAGCGCCCCCACCCGCACAAAAATGCCCGACTGCAGCTTGAACTCTTCGGCCACACGGCCGGCAAAGGCCAGCCCCTCGTTGGGCTGCTGGCGGTCCACAAAGCTCACCGCGTCGCCCATGCAGTAGTAGCCCTCGTCGTCAAAAGCCGTCTGGTTCAGGGCGGGCTGGCGGTGGTAGCCGGACATGACCGAGGGGCCACGCACGCGAATCTCGTAGCGCTCGTCATCAAGGGGCACCAGCTTGAGCTCGACCCCCGGCTGCGGCAAGCCCACCAGGCCCGAGCGCTCGCTGGCCCAGTGCACCGTGGTGGTGGCCGCGCAGGTCTCGGTCGAGCCGTAGCTTGAGACAAAGGGGATGCGCCGCCCCAGGTGCCGCATCGCCTGTGCCTGCAGGCGCTGGCTCACGTTGTCGGGCAGGCGTGCGCCCGAGTTGGTCAGGCGCTGCAGTTGGCGGAAGAACACCGCGCCCATGGCCTCGTCGGCCTCCAGCGCATCGGCCAGCATGGCAAAGCCCAGCGGCACGCTGCTAAAGCGCGTGGGCGAGATCTCGCGCAGATTGCGCAGCGTGCGGCCAAAGTCCGCCGGGGTGGGGCGACCATCGTCCAGGTAGAGCGTGCCGCCGTCCTCGATGACGCTGTTGAAGATGGCGGTGCCACCGGCCACATGGCTCCAGGGCAGCCACTCCAGCAGCACCGAGTCGGGCGTCTCGGGCGTGCGCGCCACATTGGCCGCGTGCATGGCCATGGTGGCGACCAGCATGTGGTGCGTGATCGGCACCGCTTTGGGCACGCCGGTCGAGCCCGAGGTGAACAAGAACTTGGCCACCGCCTGCGGGGCCATGTTCGCGTCCCAGTCCTGCGGCTTGTCTTGCACCGGGGTGTGCAGCAGGGTCTGCCAGCTCACCGCCCCGGGCAGGTCCAGCAGGTCCTGCACCTGCACCACGTGCACGCCGCGCAGGTCCAGCGCCCGCAGCGCCCGCTCGAACTGGCGGCCGCTTTCCACGAACACCACGGCGGGCTCGATCAGCGCCACCATGTCGCGCAGCTTCTGGTGGTCATGGCTCAGGAGCGAGTAGGCGGGCGTGACCGGCACATAGGGCAGGCCGGCCTGCATGGCCGCCATTTCAAACACCGCATGCGCTTGCGAGTTGCCGCTGAGCACCATCACATGGCGCCCCGCCGGCACCTGCTGGCGCAGCCACTGCGTGACCGCGTCGATCTGCTGCATGGCCGTGCCCCAGCGCAGGGCCTGCCACTGACCGGCCGCATCGCGCTGCACCAGCCAGGGCCGCTCGGGGCGCTGCGCCGCATGGCGGCGCACCACGCCCGGCAGGTGTGCCGCAAGCGGGCCCAGGGGGATGCGGCTGCGCATGCGCAGCACGCCATCGGCTTGCGCGTTCAGCTCGATGTCGCGCGGCAAAAAGGGCAGCGGCAGAAACTCGGCAAGGGGCTGGGACATGGGCAGAACGGTGCGGGTCATCAATAGAAGGTAACCTTATTATTTTGGGCGCCGCTCTGCATTGGGATTTCCCCTAGTAGCCGTATCATAAGGTTACCTTATTATGGGTCCCGTCCCCACGATCCCCTGATTCCCGTCATGAGTCATTCAGGCAAGGCCTATATCGCCGGCATTTACGAGCACCCCACGCGGCGTGCCGACCACCTCACCACAGCCCAACTCCATGCCGAGGTGGCCCTGGGCGCGCTGGCCGACGCCGGCCTGCGGCTGGAGGATGTGGATGGCTACTTTTGCGGCGCCGACGCCCCCGGCCTGGGCGCCCTGACCATGGCCGAGTACATCGGCCTGAACCGCTTGCGCCATGTCGACAGCACCGAGTCGGGGGGCTCGGCCTACCTGCTGCACGTGATGCACGCGGCGCAGGCCATTGCCGCCGGCCAGTGCGATGTGGCCCTGATCACCATGGCCGACCGGCCGCTGGCCGCCGGCACCGGCACGCGCCTGGCGGGGGTTGACCGCAACACCTTGCCCAATCTGCCCTTCATGGCCCCGTCCCCGCCCATGCCCATGTACGGCTATGCCATGGTGGCCCAGCGCCACATGCACGATTACGGCACCCGGCCCGAAGACCTGGCCTGGGTGCGCGTGGCCGCTTCGCACCATGCCCAGCACAACCCGCATGCGGTGCACCGCCAGGTGGTCACGGTCGAGGATGTGCTGGCCTCGAGCATCGTGGCCGATCCCCTGCACCGCCTGGACTGCTGCGTCATGACCGACGGCGGCGGCGCCATCGTCATGGTGCGCCCCGAAATCGCCCGTCGCCTCAAGCGCCCCTTGGTGAACGTGCGCGGCGCCGGCTCGGCGGTGCAGCACAGCCAGGGCGGCGAGATCAACCTGACCTATTCGGCCGCGCGCCACTCGGGGGCGCAGGCCTTTGCCCAGGCGGGCGTGCACCCGCGCGACATCCGCTACGCCTCGATCTACGACAGCTTCACCATCACCGTCATCGTTCAGCTGGAAGACCTGGGCTTTTGCGCCAAGGGCGAGGGCGGCCGCTTTGTGGCCGACGGCAACCTGATCTCTGGCCAGGGCCGCCTGCCCTTCAACACCGACGGCGGTGGCCTGTGCAACAACCACCCCGGCAACAAGGGCGGCATGACCAAGATCCTGGAGGCCGTGCGCCAGTGCCGGGGCGAGGCGCATCCCGCCGTGCAAGTGCCCGACCACAGCCTGGTCCTGGCCAATGGCATTGGCGGCAGCCTGGCCGGCATGCACGCCGCCGGTACCCTGATTCTGGAGGCCCAATGAATTCCCCCAAGCGACCCGACAAGTCGACCAGCGCCCCCGCACCCGCCGCGTTTGATGCCCCCTTCTGGGAGGCCGCGCGCGAAGGCCGCCTGCTGCTGCGCCACTGCCCGGCCTGCCAGCGCCTGCACCACTACCCGCGCCCGCACTGCCCCTTCTGCGGCCATGCCAGCACCGAGTGGCGCGAGGTCAGCGGCCACGGCCATGTGCACGCGAGCACCCGTGTGGAGCGCGCGCCGCGCCCCACCGCCCCGGCCATCGTGGAGCTGGCCGAAGGCCCACGCATTTCAAGCGCCGTGCTGGATGCCGACGTGCATGCCCTGCGCATCGGCGACCCGGTGCAGGTGCGTTTTGTGCCCGGTGAGGGCGGCGCGCTGGCGCTGGCCTTCACCACCCCGCAAGCCGAGGCCGCCCGCCGCTACAGCCGCGCCGCCCGTGCCGCCCTGGGCCAGCCCGATGCGGCGGCTGCGCAGGCCGCCCAAGCCCTGCAGCACGCCGCCGTGATTGGCGCGGGCCACATGGGCAGCGGCATCGCCCTGGCCCTGCTGGCCGGGGGCCTGCAGGTGGTGCTGATCGATCCCAAGGACGAGGCCTTGCAGGGCGCGCGCGAGCGCATGACGCAGGCGCTGTCCGACGAGGTCACGCGCGGGCGCCTGAGCGCCAGCGACATGGCCGATCGCCTGCAGCGCCTGCGCACCGCCAGCGGCCTGCCCGATGCCGCCGGGGCACAGCTGGTGATCGAGGCCGTGTTCGAGGACATGGCGCTCAAGCAGTCGGTGTTTGCCGAGCTGGACCGCATCGTGGGCCCCGACGCCCTGCTGGCGAGCAACACCTCGACCCTGGACGTGGGCGCCATCGCGGCCGCCACCGCCCACCCCGAGCGCGTGCTGGGCCTGCACTTTTTCAACCCCGCGCAGCGCATGCGCCTGGTCGAGGTGGTGCGCGCCCCCAGCACCGGCGCGCCGGCGCTGGACCTGGCGCGGGCCCTGGTGCAGCGCCTGGGCAAGGTGCCGGTGGTGGTGGGCATTTGCCATGGCTTTGTGGGCAACCGCCTGATGATCACCCGCGAGCGCGAGGCCGCACGCCTGTTGCTTGAAGGCGCACTGCCCGAGCAGATCGACCGCGTGCAGCGTCAGTTTGGCCTGCCCATGGGCACCTTTGAATTGCAGGACATGGCCGGTGGCATTGCCCTGACCTACCACGCGCGGCGCAAGGCGGGCCAGTCCGACTGGCTGATCGAGCAGTTGTTTGCGCGCGGCCGCCTGGGCCTGCGCGCCGGCAAAGGCTATTACCGCTACGAGCCCGGCCAGCGCCGCCCCATGCCCGACCCCGAGGTGCGCGCCCTGATCGAGCAGGCCTCGGCCGAGGCGGGCGTGCAGCGCCGCCGCATCGGCGACGACGAGATCCGCGACCGCCTGTTCCTGCTCATGATCAACGAGGGCACGCGCCTGATCGAAGAGGGCATGGTCGAGCGACCGAGCGACATCGACGTCGTCTGGCAGCTGGGCTACGGCTGGCCCGACTGGAAGGGCGGCCCCATGTACCACGCCGATCAGCTGGGCCTGGCCCAGGTGCAAGCGCGCCTGCAGGCCTTGCAGGCCGCGCACGGCGATCGCTTTGCCCCGTCTGCGCAGCTGGCACGCTGCGTGCGCGAAGGCCGCAGCCTGACCTCCCACACCTCTTGAACCCGCACCACAGCGCCACCATGGACCACTACACCGCACCCGTGCAGGACTGGCAATTCGTGCTGCACGATGTGCTCAACATTGCGCAGTACGCCCACTTGCCCGGCTTTGCCGACCTGAGCCCCGAACTGACCGACGAAATCCTGAGCACCGCAGCGCGCTTTCACCAAGAAGTGGTGCTGCCCCTCAACCGCGCTGGCGACGTGCAGGGCGCGCGCCTGGAGAACGGCCAGGTGCGCACCCCCGACGGCTTTCCTGCTGCCTGGAAGGCCTACCGCGAAGCGGGCTGGCACCGCCTGGCCCTGGCCACCGAGCTGGGCGGTGCGGGCCTGCCCCCGCTGATGCTGGTGCCGGTGAGCGAGATGCGCATCAGCACCGGCCACTCCTTCTCGATGTACAACAGCTTTTGCGCGCCCAGCGCGCGCATGCTGGCCGCGCTGGGCCCCGACTGGGTGCGCCAGCATGTGGTGCCCCGCCTGTCCGATGGCGAGTGGACCGCCACCATGTGCATGACCGAGCCACAGGCCGGCACCGACCTGCGCCAGCTGCGCACCCGCGCCGTGCCGCAGCCTGACGGCAGCTACCGCATCAGCGGCGAGAAGATCTTCATCTCGGGCGGCGACCACGACATGACCGAGAACATTGCCCACATCGTGCTGGCCAAGGTGCCCGACGAGAGCGGCCGCCTGGCCCCTGGTCTGGCCTCGGTGAGCGTGTTCCTGGTGCCCAAGCGCCGCATCAACCCGCAGACCGGTGAGAGCGGCGAGCTCAATGGCGTGCAGGTGCGTGCGCTGGAGCACAAGATGGGCATCGAGGGCAGCGCCACCTGCGCCATGAGCTTCGAGAACGCCGAGGGCTGGCGCATCAGCGACGAGCGTCGCAGCGGCTCGTCGGCCAATATGGCGCCCATGTTCTTGCTGATGAACTACGCCCGCGTGAGCACCGCCATGTCGGGTGTGGGCTATGGCGAATGCGCCCTGCAGCTGGCCAGCGCCTATGCGCGCGAGCGCCTGTCGGGCCGCGCACACGGCCAGCCGCGCCGCCCCGACCTGCCGGCCGACCCCATCATCGTGCACGCCGACGTGCGCCGCCAGTTGCTGGACACCCGCGCCTTTGTCGAGGCCGCGCGTGCAGGCGCCATGCAGGCGGCCCTGTGGCAATCCCTGGCCGAGCACCACCCCGACCCGCAGCAGCGCCAGGAAGCGGGCGATTTGCTGGACCTGCTGACCCCGGTCATGAAGGCCTACTTCACCGACAGCGGCTTCGAGGCGGCGGTGGCCTGCCAGCAGGTGCTGGGCGGACACGGCTACATCCGCGACCACGGCATCGAGCAGATGGTGCGCAACGCGCGCATTGGCCAGCTGTACGAGGGTGCCAACGGCATCCAGGCGGTGGACCTGCTGCGCCGCAAGCTGACCGCGCACGGCGGCCGGGCGGGGCAGACCTTTCTGGGCCGCATCGACGCGCTGCTGGCGCGCCATGCCCATCGGGCCGATCTGCAAGACCTGCTGCCCCCGCTGGCGGCCGCGCGGTCGCGTTTGGGCCAGACCCTGGACTGGCTGGCCGAGCGCGTGGAGCGCGAACCCGAAGGGGCCGATGCGGGCGCCTACGACCTGCTGACCGCCATGGGCATCGTCTACCTGGGCTGGATCTGGGTCGAGCAGGCCGCGTGCGTGGGGGCGGCCAGTCGCCCACGTTTCATTGGCGAGCAAGAGGCTCTGCGAAAATCGCACCTGGCCCGCCTGTGGATGCAGCGCCAGATGCCCTTGGTGCATGGCCGCTGCGATCGCATTCAAAGCGGCAACGCGGCCATGCTGGCCGTGCCAGAGACCATGATTTGAACCCAACGAAAGCGCCCATGTCCGTCACCGCCCGTGCCTTCTTTTACGTGCAGCAGGTTGAACTGCTGGTGCGCCGGAGGGTGGACGAGGCGCTGGCGCCCGAGAGCATCACCGCGGGCCAGTACATGGTGCTGAACCTGATCGTGCACCACGAGCCCGTGTCCTCGGCGGCGCTGGCGCGCCAGGCCAACATGACCGCGCAGTCCATGGGCGAGTTCATCAAAACGCTGGAGGTGCGCGGCTGGGTGACCCGCAGCACCGACCCCAGCAACCGCCGCGTGATCCGCATCGGCTCCACCCCCGAAGGCCGCAGCCTGCTGGTGCGTTGCGAAAGCCGCATCGACCGCGTGGAGCGCGAATTCTTTGAGTGCCTGAGCGCCGACGAGGTCGCCAACCTGCGCTTTCTGCTCAGCCGCGTGCGCGGCTCGCATGTGGGGACGAAGCAGGATTGAGGGGGCGGGCGGCCTTCGCTTGCTTGGGGACATGTACCCTGTGGATGGGATCACGCAGGTCATGCGGCGCTGGTGATGGGCAGCGACACCTGTTCCCGGGCGATGAAGTTGGCGACAAAGGCTGCAGAGCTTGCCTGCCCCAACTGACGTCAAGGCGGTCCGGCGACGTATTTTCGGCATTGATGGATAAGAAAAAATAACTACAATGCTCAGCGTTTTTTTCGATGGATGTGTCATGAAAAAACGCTATGTCAACTTCAATTCCAAGCGTAGACTGCTTTCACCAGCAGAGGTGGAGCGCCGCGTGGAAGAGTTGGATGCCTTGGCGAGCAAGGTACGCTATGGTGGTAACCCAGAGCACAAGATGAATCCCGGTGACTTTGGGCTCACCCCGCCGGCCGACCCAAGACAAGGGAAATCGCTGTGCGATGTGGCCCATGTTTCTACGCGCAAAAAAGCCCTGAAGTTGTTGCGTGATGGACTGCGCAAGGGCCTTGTGAGTGATCGGTTGGTTGGCCAGTGGCCCAGGAACGTCTGGTCTGTCACTGATGGTGGGATTGCCATGGAAGCACAGCTCGAGAACCCTGAGTCGGGGACTTATCACGGGTATCCAATGCCTGACACGGATCCATTATCTGAAAGTGTCGTCGAACGGTGGGAGAAGGCCAATGGTTGATTTGCGCATCAGTGCAAACTGGATGCCCACCACGTCAGGTGAACCAGAAATCAAGGCGACTGCAGCCCAGGTCGGTTTGTTTGTTGACGACATCAGCCTGACCCGGCACCAGGATGTCTGGACGAAGACCGAGCGCGACAGCGTTTTCGTATCTGCCTACCCGCTGGCGATGTGGTTTGCCAATTCGTGGTGGCGACTTCACCACGAGCCTCAGCCCAAGGGTCAACCCAACCTTGATTGGCGAATGTCGCATGAACTCGGTGCGGCCAATCATGGCTTTGTATGGCCTCGCATCATCTTTATTCCGGATGGTGAGGTCATTCACGTGTGGGCTGAGGCGTCGATGACATCTGGACAGTCAGTGAACTACCTGTCATCGCTCAACGAGCCGAAGCGAATTGCCTTGAACGATTTCCAGCAAAGTGTTCGGCAGTTTATTCATGGTGTGATTGACCGATTGGCTGCCATGGAAGTGACGGACTCGCATCTGGCAAATCTTTGGGCGGTCTTGTTGGAAGATCTTGCAGACCCGGCGGCAGCACGTCGTAGAAAACTTGAGGCCCAGCTCGGATTCGATCCTGAGGAGTGCCCTGAGCAGGCGCTGGACGCAGCCCTGCAGTGGGAGAAGCAGCTTGGAAGCGTGGCGTTATCAGAACTGGCACCAGCGATGTCTGCGGCAGGGGCCACCCCGGACTTGGCGGCGCTGGAGCAGTTGGCCCACGCAGACGGCGTGATGGGCAGGCCAATCATGGCCCCCGGCAGCATGGATCGATTGGCACATGGGGCGCCTTGGGTGCGTGCGACGCATGATGCGCGAGCACTACGCCGCAAGATCGGCAACATCGGCGACCCGATTCGCAACCGCGATTTGCACGACCTCCTGGGTCTGCGCGAAGATGATTTTGCCAATTGGACTTTGACAAAAGACAAGTCACCCGTTGCGGTTGCGATCCCAATGAAAGATCACAGCCTGAAATTCGTACCGCGCAAAGGTAGCCCTGCTGGTCAGCGCTTTGAGTTGGCACGGTTCTTGGGCGAGTACCTGTGTCATGCGACCCACGAACCCCGATGGCTTGCATCAACCGACCTGTCCACCTCCCATCAAAAGTACCAGCGCGCATTTGCTGCAGAGTTTCTTTGCCCCATCGATGCCTTGACGTCCTTTTTAGATGGCGATTTCTCGACCTCCGCCATCAAACACGCTGCTGCAAAATTCGATGTCAGCGAGCGGGCCGTCACCAACCTGTTGCAGAGCAATGGGTGTATTCCAGTTCCTTTGACTGAGCGCATGCCGTATTCAATCAATGTCTGATGGATCGCCGCAAGACAGACCTGTTCACTTCGTTTTCGGTGTCCAAAACGTTGCGCCCGTCACGTTAGAGAGGCCTTCCGTTGAGTGGCTGCTGACCAATCCGATGCATGTGCATCCATTTCATTGGCAATTGAAAAAAATAAAACTATAGTGAAACAAACGGTGTTAGATTGCCTGCATGAGTTCTTGTTGAATCATGCTGAAACCTCGCACCGCCCGCCCATCCTCGCCCGTCCCGCCGGTCGCATTTGAAGACTGCCCGGCCAAGACCTTCGCCACCGCCGATGGGCGAACAGTGGCGGGGCGCAGCGTGCCGGTTCACTGTCAGATCGTGGGCGAGGTGGCGAGGGCGTTGGTGGCCCACTACCCACAAGCCTTGCGCACCGCCCTGTTTCCAGAAGGTGCGCCAATGGCCGCCGCCTTGCACGACATCGGCAAGGTCAGCCCCACGTTCTACGAAAAAATTCGGCAGGCCTGTACCGACGGCACCGGGGGCTGGCCTGTTCTGGCCATGAACCCATCACTAGAAAAACTGTGGGGTGGCCATGCAGGTGTCAGCCAAGTCGCGGTGGAAGCCATGGGGGCACCCCCGTGGATTTCGACCATCGTGGGACAGCACCACGGTTTCACGCCTGTGGTCGGTGGGCGTCAGGCCGATGCAGAGGACTTCGGTGGCGCCGCCTGGCAGGCACAAAGACAAGCCCTGGTGCAATTTCTCAAGCAGCAGTTGCAGTTGGATTGGCCCCAGGTGCAGTCGGCGGCACAGGCCAGGCTCTTGTCAGGGTTGACGACGGTGGCCGACTGGATCGGATCGGGGCGATTCTTCGAAGACCCCGCCGACGAATGGCGCCCCAAGATCCAACAGGCGCTGGTGGATGCTGGGTACCTGCGGCCCAGAATTCGTCAGGGGCTTGGCTTCGATCAGGTCTTTGGTTTTTCACCCCGCAAGGCCCAACTGCAATGGATGGCGGCAGTCAATGGGCCAGGCGTCTATGTGCTGGAGGCGCCCATGGGCATGGGCAAAACCGAAGCAGCCTTGTATGCCGCTTATCAAATGTTGGCGCAAGAACGGGCAACGGGCATCTACTTTGCTTTGCCGACCCAACTGACGTCCAACAAGATCCATGCGCGATTCCAGCAATTCCTGGGGCGCATCCTGGAAGACGATGCCAGGCACCGCCCCCTGTTGCTGCACGCCAATGCATGGTTGACAGCCACCGAAATGGGCGAAGAAGGGCGCCCTGGTGGGGCGTGGTTCAACCAAGCCAAGCGTGGGCTTCTGGCCCCCTTTGCCGTGGGCACGGTGGACCAGGCGCTGATGGCCGCCATGAACGTCAAACATGGTTTTGTGCGGGCATTTGGTTTGGCCGGCAAGGTGGTGATCCTGGACGAGGTCCACAGCTACGACGTTTACACCGGCACATTGCTCGATGCCTTGATCCAGTTGCTGACCGACCTGCAATGCACCGTGATCGTGCTCAGTGCCACCTTGAGCCAAGCACGTCGCCATCAGCTGCTCAAAGCCGATCTGCACAGCAATGCCTATCCGCTGATCACCGCCCTGCCTGCGTCCCAAAAGGTGATCGAGCTGCCCGTCGAGGCAGACGGGGCAACAAGGGTGAAGATCCATCTGCAGTCCAATGCCAGCCGTGCGGTGCAAGAGGCGCTTGACCGTGCCGCTATCGGCCAGCAGGTGCTCTGGATTGAAAACACCGTCAAGGATGCCCAGCAGCGTTACCTGGACTTGGCCTCGCGCGCCGCCGAGCTGGGGCTGTCGTGCGGCTTGCTGCATTCGCGGTTCACCATGGCGGACCGCGCGAAGGCAGAGGGGCACTGGGTCGATCTGTTTGGCAAAGCAGGCTGGGACCGCCGTGGTGCGTCAGGCCGGATTCTTGTCGGCACGCAGGTGCTGGAGCAATCCTTGGACATTGACGCCGACTTTCTGGTGAGCCGGTTTGCCCCAACCGATATGCTGCTTCAACGACTGGGTCGCCTGTGGCGGCATGGGCAAACCCCGCGCTCATCAACGGCAAGCTGTGAGGCCTGGTGGCTTGCACCGGAATTGGCCACCGCCATCGCGCAACCGCTCCAAGCCTTTGCTTCCACCGCACATGTCTACAACCCCTATGTGCTGTGCCGCAGTCTGGAAGTCTGGCAAGCCTGCGGCCAGTTGGACTTGCCCACAGATATCCGAGGCTTGATCGAAGCCACGTACGCCCAGCGGCCCGAGGTGGGGCCCATGGCCCGATGGCTATTTGAGTTGGAGGAGGGCATCCCTCCCCACCGACTGGGGCGCAAAAGCCTTCAGCAATTGGCGCGGATTGGCCTGTCGGAGGCGGGCAAAACCCTTCCAGAAAGCAAAGCCCAGACCCGGTACAGCGAAAGCGATTCCTTTGATGTTTTGCTGCTCAGGCAAGTCCAATTGATCGGAGACCGCCAGCTCACCCAAATTCAATTGCTGGACGGACAAACGTTGGAACTGCCCTGGCATCGGCACAAGCTGAGCAAGCAGGCCTGGAAACAGCTCACGGCAAGCCTGATGCATCACGTCGTCCCGACACGGCCATCAGAGGCGCCAGTCGCCACGCCCCGCCATGTCTTGGAGAAATTTGGTTTGCACCACTGCTTTTATTTGGGCGATCCGAACTGGGCAGACGACGAAAGCTTGCTGCGGATTGCCGTGGTGGATGAGCGCGGCAAGTTGCATGGCATGCATGGCGGCCGTGCCCATGACCAACACACCCTGGAATACCGACATGACCTGGGTTATCGGGTGATCAAGGACTAAGGAGGACAGCCAATGGGCAATCGTTTCAATTTGGTAGACGAGCCATGGATCCCAGTGGGCGGGGTCGGAATGGTGAGCCTGCGTCAAGTATTCAGTGATCCAACACTCAAAGCCATCGGCGGCAATCCGATGCAAAAAATTGCCCTCACCAAGCTGTTGCTGGCCATTGCACAGGCCTCCGGTACCCCCGAAGACGATGCGCAATGGCGTGCATTGGGTGAACAAGGGCTGGCCAGGCAATGCATCGGCTATTTGGAAACTTGGCACAGCAAGTTCTTCTTGTTTGGCGATGAGCCCTTCTTGCAAATGCCTGCCATCGCACGAGCAGAGCTTTCTGACTTTGGCGAGGTGCTGCCAGATGTGGCAACCGGTAACACGACCGTGCTGTTGCAAAGCCAGGTAGAAAGATCCCTGAGCGAAGCCAACAAAGCCTTGTTGCTGGTGTCTTTGATGGCGTGTGCTTTGGGGGGCAAGAAAACAGACAACAGCGTCGTCCTGAGCCCGGGGTATACGGCCAAAACGAATGACAAAGGCAAACCATCGACCAGCAAGCCGGGACCGGCGGTGGCGCACATGGGCTTGTTGCACAGCTTTTTACAAGGCGCTTCGATACGACAAACCGTATGGTTGAACTTGCTGACCCAGGCGCAGCTTGACGCTTCAGCGCGGTTTTCAGAGGGGATGGGCAAGCCCCCTTGGGAGCAGATGCCAGCAGGAGAGGACTGCGAAACAGCACGTCTGCTCAAGTCCAGCTTGATGGGACGCTTGGTGCCCATGAGCCGGTTTTGCCTGTTGACGGAACACGGATTGCACTACTCCGAGGGCATTGCGCATCCAAATTACAAGGAAGGCATCTGTGATCCGTCGGTGGCTGTTCATTTCGCAAAGAAGGAACCCAAAGCGCTATGGACCTATCCCGATAAACGGCCTTGGCGCGAGTTGACGGCGCTCTTGGGGTTCATTGCCCAACAAGACGCGCAGGGATTTGATTGCCTGCAGCTCAAGGCGAGCGTTCAGCGGGCCATTGGCGCGGTGGATGCGTTTGCCATTTGGTCAGGTGGCTTCAGCGTCAGCAGCAACGCTGGCGAACAGTATTTTTCAGGCAGTGATGACTTTGTCGAGTCCGTGGTGTGGCTGAGCAGCGCTGCGATTGGACAAGTTTGGTTTTCGCAATTGCAACTCGAAATGCGTGAATTGGACGATCTGTCCAAAAAACTCTATGGCCGTGTTTTGGGCTACTACAAAACATTGGGCATGGGCGATGCAGGTGAGTTGTCTGCACAAGCAACCCAATTTTTCTGGGAGCTTTGTGAGCGGGACTTTCAGGCACTTGTTGACCACTGTGACCAGACCGATGAATGCCAACACGTTCGGCAAACCCTGCGGCTGCGTTTTGCCAACCGTGTTCACCAAGCCTACGACCACCTCTGCCCCAAAGAGACAGCACGCCAGCTGGAAGCCTGGGCAAAGAACCGCCCAAACCTCAACACGTATCTGCAACAGGAGGCTTGAACCATGACCACTGACCCATCGATGGCCCAACCGCCAAGCAAAGAAGCACGATTTGTCCTTGGCATCATTGCACGCTGCCAGCAAGACAAGGGACTGGCCGCCAGGCTACGTCGTGCAGACAATCCCGCGACCGAATACCAATCTTGGGAATTCATGGCGCAATACGGCGTGGACTTGGAGCGCGATCATGAGCGCCTGCGATGTGCGTTGGTGGCCGCATCCATTGCCAAAACCAAACCCGTCGCCAATGGGGCCATGCCGCTGGGGCGCGCCATCGCAGCTTGTTATGCCGATCAATCATCCGATGACCAGGCAACTGCCCGTTTGCGTCGATTGTTGGCGTGTGCGGATCTGCCCGAACTGTGCTTGATCCTGCGCTCAATCCTGACCCTGATCGCCAGCCGTGTCACGGCACCGCTGGACTATGTCCGCTTGCTTGAACAGCTCCGGCGATTTGACCATGGCGCCGACCGGGTCAAGGCCCAATGGGCGCAAGAGTTTTTCCGGTCAAAAGCCGAGGTCGGAGAGCCGTCATGAGCATGATCGCCAGTGTCCTTTCGCTGGATCGGTCGGCAATGAAAGCCTTGCGCATTACCGACACGTATTCCTTGCACCGTGTGGTGTATGGACTCTTTTCTGACGAGCGTGACGACCGGGCCAAGACGGCCAGCAAACCCAGCGGCATTCTTTGGGCCGATCAGGGGGGGGATTTTCATGAGCGTCAGATTTTGCTCTTGTCCAACCGTGAACCCGCCCAGTGTGCCGATGGCGGGTATGGCCGGGTTCAGAGCCGCCCCATCCCAGAGGGTTTCCTGGACCACACCCATTACCGGTTCAAAGTCGTGGTCAATCCCACCCGCCGCAATTCCGCCAGCAAACAACTGATGCCCGTGAAGGGGCATGCGGAGGTGCTGGCCTGGTTCCAGTCACGCTGCCTGAGCAGCTGGGGATTTGAAGCCTCTGGCGAGCATCTGCAAATTGATCGCACAGAGGTTCAACAGTTCAAAGACAAGGCGCAGCGGCCAGTCACCCTGTCACAAGCCCATGTGCAAGGCCGATTGATCGTCCGGAACAGAGATCAGTTTCGACAGAGTTTTGAGCAAGGCATTGGGCGGGGGCGCAGCTTTGGCTGCGGCCTTCTGCAGATCGTTCCCATCGTTTCCCAAACCGAAATCCAAGGAGGATTGTCATGAGCCACGCATACCGCAACACACGCATCGAGTTTCACATCTTGCAGTCCTTCCCGGTGACGTGTTTGAACCGCGACGACGTGGGGGCCCCAAAAACAGCGGTGGTTGGCGGCGTCACCCGGGCACGCGTCAGTTCCCAGTGCTGGAAACGCCAAGTCCGCTTGGCCTTGCCATCCATGGGGGTGAAGCTTGGTATTCGGACCAAGCTTGCTGAGACGCTTTTTTCAAAGGCTTGCAAAGATGCCGGGGCCAATGAAGAACAAGCAAGTGCCTGTGGGAAAAAAATTGCCGAACTTTTGAGCGACGACACCTTGCTCTTCATCAGCGGCAGCGAAGCCAAGGCATTTGCCGTGTACGCCTGCGATCTGGGATTCGACCCGGCCAAGTTGAAAGACAAGGAACTGGCGAAGGTGGCAAAGAAAGCGATCAATCCGGCCGTGGACTCACTCGATATCGCATTGTTTGGCCGCATGGTGGCCAAAGCGCCAGACATGAATGTGGAGGCAGCGGCATCGTTTTCCCATGCCTTGTCGACGCACACGGTGAGCAATGAAGTCGAATTTTTCACGGCACTTGATGATTTGCAGCAAGAACCCGGCTCTGCCCACATGGGCAGTCTGGAGTACAACGCCGCCACCTATTACCGCTACATCTCGCTTGATCTGGGGCAGTTGGCACAGACTTTGGGCGCAGACGACCTCAAGCAAGCGATTGCAGCCTTCACCAAGGCATTGTTTGTGGCCGTTCCCAATGCGCGACAAACCACCCAATCGGGCGCAAGCCCGTGGGAGTTTGCCCGTGTGTTGGTTCGCCAAGGCCAACGCCTGCAAGTGCCCTTTGAAAAGCCTGTCAAGGCGCGCGGCGAAGGCTATCTCAAACCCAGCATTGAAGAGCTCAAAAGCTACCTGGACAAAAAGGAAAGGCTCTCGGGATCCATGTTTGGCAAGTTGGCGGCTTTCGATTGGGGTGAAGACGATCAGTTCAGCCTTGATGACCTCATCCAAGGACTCCAGCGCCAAGTGGCATGAGGTGACACATGAACGAGCCCTATTTGTTGCTTTGGCTTGAGGCGCCATTACAGGCGTGGGGGCACGATTCCAAGTTTGGCCGCCGTGACAGCTTGGAATTTCCGACCAAATCCGGTGTGTTGGGGATCTTGAGTTGCGCCATGGGGCTGGGTGGCCCTCAGCATGCGTGGCTGGCCGCTTGGGCAGATTTGGACATGCAGCTTGCGGGTTATGTCCGGTCTGACCACAAGGGACAGGCCTTGCCGCGCCTTCCTTTGCTGCGCGACTTCCAGATGGTCGGCAGTGGGTATGACGACCAAGACCCGTGGCAGTCCTTGCTGATCCCAAAGACCCGTCTGGGTAAAAAGGCTGTCGGGGGTGGCAGCAAAATGACCTATCGATATTACGTGCAAGACATGGCGTACGCGGTGGCGATGCAAGCGCCAACAGAGCAGGTTCATGCCGTCGAATTGGCCCTGCAATCGCCGGTTTGGGACCTGTACCTTGGCCGCAAGAACTGTGCGCCGACCGAGTTCATTTTTCAGGGGGTCTTTTCTTCGTCGGACGCGGCCTTGGCTGCGGGTGATGCGCTGGCGGCCGACAAGGACCGAAGATGTTCATTGCGCGTGTTGCAGGGGGCGCACGACGGCGAGGTGTTGATGCTCAACGACGTGCCCCTGCAATTTGGCGAGCACAAGCTTTATCGTGACCGACAGGTCACCGTTCAGCGACAGGCCTGACCCATGGCGGATGGTCAACGGCTTTTCGTCAAGGTGACCAGGGAGTCGCTCCCGCATGTCAAGGACAAGTACCCGTTTCTTTATCTCGAGCGTGGTCGCCTGGAGGTTGATGACAGCAGCATCAAGTGGATCGACGCGAGCAACCATGTGGTGCCATTGCCTGTGGCCACCCTGAACGCGCTGCTGCTGGGTCCAGGCACGAGCATCACCCACGACGCTGTTCGCACCACCACAGCGGCCAACTGTTCGATCTGTTGGGTGGGTGAGGACAGCTTGCTGTTTTATGCAGCTGGTTTTTTGCCCACCGCTGACACACGCAATCTGAAACGGCAAATAGAACTGGCCACCGATGCGGAGCAATCACTGGCGGTGGCCAGGCGGATGTTTGCCCGACGTTTTCCGGATGCCGATTTGAAAGGCAGAACACTGCAGGAAATGATGGGCATGGAGGGACACCGGGTTCGCGCCTTGTACCAGGCCATGGCCGAGAAATACCAAGTTGGCTGGAAAGGGCGAAGCTTTATACCAGGCAAGTTTGAGACCAGCGACCTGACCAATCAGGTGCTGACCTCGTCCAATGCCGCTCTTTACGGATTGCTGTGTTCTGCCATCCACAGCATGGGCTACTCCCCCCACATCGGGTTCATCCATTCGGGCAGTCCTTTGCCATTTGTGTACGACATGGCCGATATTTACAAAGAGCATCTGTGCATCGACTTGGCCTTTTCATTGACGCGTGAGCTGGCGGGCCGTTACGACAAGCACAAGGTGGCCGATGCCTTCAGAAAGCGGGTCTTGGAAATGAACCTGCTGGAGAAAATTGGCACCGACATGGCCGCATTCTTTGGGGTAGGGCGTGCTCGTCGTGCTGGCGAATGACCTTCCACCCGCTGTGCGCGGGCGGATGAAGCTGTGGTTCATCGAACCCAGGCCCAATGTGTTTATTTCGGGCGTCAAGGATTCGGTGGCGGACACGGTGGTGAAGTATCTTTACAGCCATTGCCCACCTGAATCTGGCTTGTTGATGGTGAAGTCCATGTCGCAAGCCCCCGGCTATCAAATTTTTTGTATTGGCCCACCACGCAAACCCATCTTGGATATCGGTGGGTGGCAATTGGTGGTGCAAACCCTTAAAACCGACTAAACACTACCGGTAGTGTTCGGCCTATCTCCGACACACCAGATGTTGGTGTCCTCCCCACGCACGTGGGGGTGTTTCTGATACTCCGGGCGTCGTCATTGGGCAAGTGCTGTCCTCCCCACGCACGTGGGGGTGTTTCTGACCGCTTTTTTTCCCGGCTGTGCTGTGGGGTGTCCTCCCCACGCACGTGGGGGTGTTTCCTTGTTGAGCGTCAAAACGCTGGCCACGATTTGGTCCTCCCCACGCACGTGGGGGTGTTTCCGCGATCCAGTCCCTCGAGCCCCTGCATGCGGAGTCCTCCCCACGCACGTGGGGGTGTTTCTTCATCTCGCGTGCTGTACCAGGTGTTTGGCCAGTCCTCCCCACGCACGTGGGGGTGTTTCCAGCCTCAGGCGACACGATCGAGCTGTCCAAGAGTCCTCCCCACGCACGTGGGGGTGTTTCCAGCCGCGTGGCTTCTGCACTCACTCGAGGGCTGTCCTCCCCACGCACGTGGGGGTGTTTCTGGTTATCTCGCGGCCATCCTGGCCGAGCTGCAGTCCTCCCCACGCACGTGGGGGTGTTTCTTTCTTTCGCATTGCTTCCGCGACATCCCACGTGTCCTCCCCACGCACGTGGGGGTGTTTCTGTTTGCTAGCAAGTCAGTCGGCGCGCAGGTCAGTCCTCCCCACGCACGTGGGGGTGTTTCCGGGCTGCGCGGGGCGTGCCTGGGGTTTTCCGGGTCCTCCCCACGCACGTGGGGGTGTTTCCCCCTGCCACCCGCGCGAGCAGCACATCTGCAGGGTCCTCCCCACGCACGTGGGGGTGTTTCTCTTCCAGCTGTAGAGCGAGAGTTCGTCAATCAGTCCTCCCCACGCACGTGGGGGTGTTTCCTACGGTAGCTGCCAGATCGACTGGTACGGCTGGTCCTCCCCACGCACGTGGGGGTGTTTCTTCCTTCCACCCCGTCCAGGAGTGGCTTGAGTCGTCCTCCCCACGCACGTGGGGGTGTTTCAGATGGGCATCCCCGAGGCCGATTGCCTGGCGAGTCCTCCCCACGCACGTGGGGGTGTTTCCCAGGAAAGGGTATTGGTAAGGCGCTCGAGTCTGTCCTCCCCACGCACGTGGGGGTGTTTCTTCGAAGAAGGGATGAAGCGCCCGCCCGTGCGAGTCCTCCCCACGCACGTGGGGGTGTTTCCTTGTTGAGCGTCAAAACGCTGGCCACGATTTGGTCCTCCCCACGCACGTGGGGGTGTTTCTCAGGCGAAGTGCGAGCGGCGCAGGAACCGTGCGTCCTCCCCACGCACGTGGGGGTGTTTCCGAGCGTTGACTGACGCCTGAGCAGAAGCACGGGTCCTCCCCACGCACGTGGGGGTGTTTCCAGACGCTTCTGGCCGGTGCGCGTGACGCAGCGGTCCTCCCCACGCACGTGGGGGTGTTTCCCAGTCACGGGTTCTCCGGCGCCGTTTCGCGTCGTCCTCCCCACGCACGTGGGGGTGTTTCCAAGCTGACCGATCCCTCGGCCATGTCGCCCGAGTCCTCCCCACGCACGTGGGGGTGTTTCTGGCCCCGTGGCTGATGCAGGGACTAGCTAAACGTCCTCCCCACGCACGTGGGGGTGTTTCCGAGGTTTTTTCCCATGAACAAAAAGAAAATTTGTCCTCCCCACGCACGTGGGGGTGTTTCTTGCACCCATCAGGAAAGCGCCTGCATTGAGCGGTCCTCCCCACGCACGTGGGGGTGTTTCCCCGCCACCAGGCACGATTACCTGGGGGTGCCGGTCCTCCCCACGCACGTGGGGGTGTTTCTGGGGGTGCCACTGTCGTCCTTCAGGCCGCGGAGTCCTCCCCACGCACGTGGGGGTGTTTCCGGCTCGAGTTCTGCCTGGTTCAACCTGGCGAAGTCCTCCCCACGCACGTGGGGGTGTTTCCGTAAAACCAGGTCCGCGATTCGGCCATATCCAGTCCTCCCCACGCACGTGGGGGTGTTTCCGTCTTGACGGGCTGATCCATGCCCTGCACCCGGTCCTCCCCACGCACGTGGGGGTGTTTCTCGCCCGGCCGTGCTGGAGGTTGCCGAGCTGGGGTCCTCCCCACGCACGTGGGGGTGTTTCCGCCGGCTGGCGCCCGGCGGGCCGCGCCAGAGGGTCCTCCCCACGCACGTGGGGGTGTTTCTTCCATATTCGCCCAGCTGCGCCGCCTCCAGCAGTCCTCCCCACGCACGTGGGGGTGTTTCCTGGTGGGCAGTGCCAGCAGGGCAAAAAAAAGCGTCCTCCCCACGCACGTGGGGGTGTTTCTCGGGTGGGCGAGGACAGCACGCGCCCAGACAGGTCCTCCCCACGCACGTGGGGGTGTTTCCCAAGACGGCTACCGCACCTGGGGCAACCGCCTGTCCTCCCCACGCACGTGGGGGTGTTTCTGCCGGCCGCATCGTGACGGTGACGGCGCTGCAGTCCTCCCCACGCACGTGGGGGTGTTTCTACGTCCATGCCGCAGCGATAGGCGCAACGGCGGTCCTCCCCACGCACGTGGGGGTGTTTCCTGACTGCCCGGCTGGATGACGCCGTCGACGACGTCCTCCCCACGCACGTGGGGGTGTTTCTCCATTTGAGGTAGTTGCCCATGCTAAAACCGGGTCCTCCCCACGCACGTGGGGGTGTTTCCAGTCTCAGACACACTCTCAAACTGCGATGCAGGTCCTCCCCACGCACGTGGGGGTGTTTCCGACTGCCGGTAACGAAAGATTACGTCTGATTCGTCCTCCCCACGCACGTGGGGGTGTTTCCTTGACCTCTTGACCGGACTTACTTTGCGAAAAGTCCTCCCCACGCACGTGGGGGTGTTTCCTGTGCTGCTGGGCTGATGTAGCTGCTCGTGATGTCCTCCCCACGCACGTGGGGGTGTTTCTGTGTGGTGTGCCCACTCGATGGCGGTGTTTTTGTCCTCCCCACGCACGTGGGGGTGTTTCCGCATGGTGGAGCACTATGCGTCCGGGACGGCGGTCCTCCCCACGCACGTGGGGGTGTTTCCGGACGTTGAGCTACCAACACCAACACCAACACGTCCTCCCCACGCACGTGGGGGTGTTTCCGTAAATGAGGTCGTCGCCCTTACAGCCGACGAGTCCTCCCCACGCACGTGGGGGTGTTTCTTCGCGGCCAAGTCCGAACGGGAGGCTATCGACGTCCTCCCCACGCACGTGGGGGTGTTTCCGGGCAGTACCACCTGGGCGGCAGTGTGGCAGCGTCCTCCCCACGCACGTGGGGGTGTTTCCAGGGCGCAACCAATGGGCAGGTGCTGGCATGGGTCCTCCCCACGCACGTGGGGGTGTTTCTCGCTTCGCAACAGCGATGGCAACGATTGCGATGTCCTCCCCACGCACGTGGGGGTGTTTCCGCGAGCGTCGGTGGCACTTCGCAGTCGGTGGCGTCCTCCCCACGCACGTGGGGGTGTTTCCGAGACATGGGCGACTGCAGTCGAGAAGACATGGTCCTCCCCACGCACGTGGGGGTGTTTCTGCGCCCGGTATCGCGGGTGGGAATCCACCGGGGTCCTCCCCACGCACGTGGGGGTGTTTCCATCGCTGAACTTATCAAGCGGCAGAGCGCGCCGTCCTCCCCACGCACGTGGGGGTGTTTCCGCCTATGCGCAGTATGCGCTGGTCAAGCGCGAGTCCTCCCCACGCACGTGGGGGTGTTTCTACGGGTTGCTGTCGTAGTTGATCTTATGGACGGTCCTCCCCACGCACGTGGGGGTGTTTCTTCCTACTACGGGCGCGAAATCCCCAACCACAAGTCCTCCCCACGCACGTGGGGGTGTTTCCGCCCGCGAAGCCATCGCCGACTTCTCTGACGCGTCCTCCCCACGCACGTGGGGGTGTTTCCCCTTGCCGTCGGGGCGATCATTTTTGGCCGCTGTCCTCCCCACGCACGTGGGGGTGTTTCTCGGGCCGTGGTGCGGTTTTCGCGCCCGGGTGGGTCCTCCCCACGCACGTGGGGGTGTTTCCATCGCGAAGAAGGCCGAGTCCACGACCGAAAAGTCCTCCCCACGCACGTGGGGGTGTTTCTCTGGAGGGCGAAACGCGCGACCCGGTGATTGAGTCCTCCCCACGCACGTGGGGGTGTTTCCATCGCCAAGGTTTCGGTCATCGCATTTTTGGCGTCCTCCCCACGCACGTGGGGGTGTTTCCTGTGCGAGCTGGCCGAGTCCTATCTTGCTAACGTCCTCCCCACGCACGTGGGGGTGTTTCCCCAATTACTCATGGGTGCGGCGTCACCTGGTAGTCCTCCCCACGCACGTGGGGGTGTTTCTTTCTTGCGAGCGACAAGCCGTTCCGCAAGGCCGTCCTCCCCACGCACGTGGGGGTGTTTCTGCCACTATCGCGCGATACCCGCCACAGGTCGCGTCCTCCCCACGCACGTGGGGGTGTTTCCACGCGCACGGGCAATGTCACGCTCACCAGCAGGTCCTCCCCACGCACGTGGGGGTGTTTCCGCGCATGTAGTTGGAGGCCGGGAGGGTCACATGTCCTCCCCACGCACGTGGGGGTGTTTCCTGCAGGTGCAGTTTATTCGACGCAAGCGCAAAGTCCTCCCCACGCACGTGGGGGTGTTTCCGCCGGTGTGATTGTCCCCGGCACCACTTTGTCGTCCTCCCCACGTACGTGGGGGTGTTTCCCTGGCCGCCGTCGGCGAGCGGATGACTGGCGTGTCCTCCCCACGCACGTGGGGGTGTTTCTTTGCCGATGAAAAGCTGTCCATACCATCCGTGGTCCTCCCCACGCACGTGGGGGTGTTTCCGGGCGTTGACTGATGCCTGAGCGGATGCGCGCGTCCTCCCCACGCACGTGGGGGTGTTTCTCTTCGCCGCGCATACTGGACAGTGCCAGACTGGTCCTCCCCACGCACGTGGGGGTGTTTCCCATGGCCGGTGGCATTTTCTTCGTAGTGACCGGTCCTCCCCACGCACGTGGGGGTGTTTCCGACCCGGCTCAACGCACTGTCTGCGCTCTACAGTCCTCCCCACGCACGTGGGGGTGTTTCCACGCTCGGGTTCTGCGGCCACGTCTTTCGCGCGTCCTCCCCACGCACGTGGGGGTGTTTCTCACTCATTGCTATCCTTTCCCGCGCCCATCAGGTCCTCCCCACGCACGTGGGGGTGTTTCCACCGTTGATGCTGCTCCCCCCTCCCCATCGGAGTCCTCCCCACGCACATGGGGGTGTTTCCGAAGCACTGGGCGCGTGCTACGGCGACGTGCCGCCCTCCCACGCACATGGCCGCCAAGAGCGCGCCGTAGACGCTTCAGAAGGGGTGTGAGCAGGTGGGCCGCATACCGGCTTGATCAGTCCGCGTTAAGAACGGTTCAAGTGGGCCCAAGACCGGTCCAACATTTTTTTTTTGTTGACGGCGCACCTTCCGGACCAAGCCCACCCACGGGTATTCCCCCTGCGCGGCAAGGGCTTGTCGCGCTAAATTGACACGGGTCAATTCACCGAAATCCACCTCATGAAATTCACCCCCATCGCACTGGCCCTGGTGGCCGTGGCCGGTCTGCAGGGCTGCGCCCAAATTCAAGGTTGGTTCACCCCCACCGCCGCCATCTCGGCCAATCCCGAGGCAGCTTGTCAGGCCCTGGCGGGCATGGCCATTGGCAAGTCGTCCATTGGGCTGCCCACCTCGGGCGCCACCGTCACCTCGGCGGTGCTGGTCAAGGCCACCGATGCGGGCAACAACGCCGGTGAGTACTGCCGCGTGCTGGGCATGATCCACTCGGTCGACCCCAAGGCCCAGGGCATTGGCTTTCGCATCAACCTGCCCACCAACTGGAACGGCAAGGCCCTCCAGCTGGGCGGTGGCGGCTACGACGGCGTGCTGCCCGACACCGTGGGCCCCGCGCCCCTGGGGCATTACGCCAAGCCCAGCCCGCTGGCCACCGGCTACATGACCCTGGGCAGCGACTCCGGGCACCAACACCCGGATTCCAACGACGCCTCGTTTGGTCTGAACGACGAGCAGCTGATCAACTTTGCGCACATGCACATCAAAAAGCTGCGCGACGTGGCCTTTGTGATGGCCAAGACGCGCTACGGCACCAACATCCGCCGCATGTACTTTGCCGGCGGCTCCTCGGGTGGCCGGGCGGCCTCGATGGCGGCGCTCAAGTACCCCGAGTCCTTTGACGGGGTGCTGGTGAACTACCCGGTCTCCAATTTCACCCCGGTGCGCTCGTGGGGTGCCTCTTTGCGCGCGGCCATTTACGATGACCGCTCTGCCGGCTGGATCCCGCCTGCGCTGGTGGCCAAGATCGCCGCCGACACCCGCGCCGCCTGCGACGAGCTCGACGGTGCCAAGGATGGCATTGTGAGCAACATGGCCGCCTGCCGCGCCCGCTCGGCCGCCTACCTGGCCTCGATCACCTGCAAGAACGGCGAGACGGGCAACCCGGCGCACTGCCTCACGCCCACCCAGATCGACCGCACCATCAAGGTCTACCACCAGGGCTACACCGTGCCCTATGCCTTTGCCAACGGCGTGAAGGTTTATCGCGGCTACAACATCCTCGAAGGCAACCCGATGGCCATCGGCTCGCAGCCGCAGTACCAGGAGCCGCCCACCAGCGGCCCCAACGCGCACCACGTGGCCCGTGCCGACGGCTTCTTCAAGTACATCATCGCCCGCGATCCCAAGTTCAGCATGACGACCTACAACGTGCAGAACCCGGGCCCGCACCTCAAGCGCCTGCTCGAGGTGTCCGAGATGCTCGACGCCACCCACACCGACTGGACACCCTTCTTCCGCAAGGGCGGCAAGGTGATCCTGGTGCACGGCATGGACGATGTCAGCCTGAGCCCCTACCAGACGGTGGACCACTACCGCGCCATGGTGGCCAAGATGGGGCAGGACACGGTCGACAAGTCGCTGCGCTTTTACCTGGTGCCCGGCCTGGGCCACGGCAATGGCAGCTTCTTGCTCAGCTGGGACAACCTGAGCGTGCTCGACAACTGGGTGGACAAGGGCATCGCCCCGCCTGCTGCGCCCATAGCCTACGACAGCAACAAGGCCACCCAGGGCCGCTCGCGCCCGCTGTGCCCCTTCCCCACCTGGCCGCAATACACCGGCACCGGCTCGATCAACGAGGCCAGCAGCTTCCGCTGCGTGAACTGACCTCGCTCACCCGAGCAACCACCGGATCTCGTCTTGCCAGCGGGCCAGCTCCACGCCCGCGGCGATGTGGCCGTAGGGGCTGTCGAGGCGGATGTAGCGGCTGGGTGCCTGGGTCTGCGCCAGCAGGGCGGCCGAGGCCTCGTTGGCCGGGAAGGGCTTGTCGGTGGTGCACTGCACCATCAGCGCCCGCGCGCGGATCTCGTGCACGCGGTGGCGCACGTCAAACGACGCCGCGGCCCCGGCCAGCACCACCAGGCTGTTGGCATCGAAGGCGCGGGCCCATGCCCGGCTGGGGCCCTCGATGGCCTCGCGCCGCGCCACCGGGTCGGGGTAGCGCTCTTCGTACAGCCGCTCCAGGCCATAGCCCGCCAGGGTCTGCAGGCGCGTGGCCAGCAGGGTCTCGTACATGCCGCCGTGCTCGTAAAACCAGCCGCCATGCCACTGCGGGCTTTCGGCCAGCTTGGCGCGCTGCGTGTCCTTGGTCTGGCCCACCGGCGCCCGAAAGTCCGATGACACGATCCCGATCGCGTCCACCATGTCGGGGTGGTCCAGCGCCCACTGGATCGATTGGAAGCCGCCAAACGATGGGCCCAGCACGGCGCGCAGGTGGCGCACGCCCAAGGCCTGCAGCAGGCGGTGCTGCACCGCAACGATGTCCGAGAGGGTGATGTCCGGAAAGTCCGGCCCCCAGGGCTTGCCCGTGTCCGGGCGGATGTCGCGCGGGCCGGTGGTGCCAAACGACGAGCCCAGCATGTTGCTGCAGACCACGAAGTAGCGATCGGTATCGAGGATGCGGCCCGGCCCCAGCAGCGGCGCCCACGAGCCTTCGGCCACCAGGTGACCGGGTTCGAGCATGGTGTGCGCGCTGGTGAATCCGTGCGTGACCAGGATGGCGTTGCTGCCGTCGGCGTTCAATTGACCGTGGCAGACATGGGCCACCCGCACATCGGGCAGCCACTGGCCCGACTGCAGGCGCAGCGGGCCGATCGAGAGGGTCTGGGTCATGCGCGCCGCGTCACTCTTTCTGAATGCCGGCGGCCTTGACGGTCTGGCCCCACTTGCCAAAGTCGGTGACCAGGAATTTGCGGAAATCCTCGGGCGACGAGGCCACGATGCGCGAGCCCAGGCCGTCAAAGCGGGCCTTCACCTCGGGGGTGGCCAGCACCTCGCGCACCGCGGCATTGAGGCGGTTGACGATGTCGGCGGGCGTGCCGGCCGGCACGAACATGCCGTTCCACTCGTGGGCCTCGTAGCCCTTGATGGCCGCCTCGGCAATGGTCGGCACGTCGGGGTACAGCGGATGGCGCTGCGCGGCGGTGATGGCCAGCGGCTTGAGCATGCCCGCCTTGACCTGGCTGCTGATGGCCGGCAGGTTGCCAAAGCCCATGTCCACCTCGCCCGCCAGGGCTGCGGTCAGGGCCAGGCCGCCGCTCTTGTAGGGCACGTGCAGCATCTTGGTGCCCATGGCCTGGTTGAACAGCTCGGCCGCCATGTACTGCACCGTGCCCTGGCCGCCCGAGCCAAAGGTGATCTTGCCCGGGTTGGCCTTGCCGGCCTTGATCAGGTCTTGCAAGGTGTTGTAGGGCGAGTTCTTGTGCACGGTCACCAGCATCGGTGTCACCCCCACCAGCGTCACCGGCTGCAGGTCTTTTTGTGCGTCAAACGGCATCTTCTGCATCAGGTGCGGATTGATCGACAGCGGCGTCGCGTCATACAGCACGGTGTAGCCGTCGGCCGGGGCCTGCGCGACCGATCCGGCACCAATCATGCCGCTGGCACCTGCGCGGTTTTGCACCACCACCGGCGTGTTCAGCCGCGTGCTCAGGTGCTGGGAAATCAGGCGCGCCAAGGCGTCGGCGGTGCCACCCGGGGCGTAGGGCACCACCACGGTGATGGGCTTGTCGGGCCAGGCGGCCAGGGCGGGGGTGGCCTGCAGGCCGGCCAACAGGGCCAGGCCGGTCAGGCAAGCGGTGATGTGGCGTCGTTTCATGTCGGTCTCCTGTGCTCGCGCTTGGGTTTGGGATGCGCCGGGACTTTAGGAGCGCCGTTCATCTGGCGCAAGCGTGTTTCACGCAGTGAAGCACGCTGCACGGGTTGCAACATGGGGTGGGGCAAGCGGCCGGGGCCTTGCCCGCCGCCTCATGGGTGCCAGGTCGAGACCACCTTGGGCGTGTCGGCCGAACGCTCGCCCGCCAGCGCATACGACAGGCGGTTGGCCGCGTCCATCACGCGCTTGGCGTGGCCCTGCAGCAGCTTGACCGACAGGCGCGAGGTGGGCCCCGAGATGCACATCGAGCCCAGCAAGCGCCAGTTCAGACCAAACACCGGGGCGGCCACGCTCGAGACCTCGGGCTCGCGCTCGCCCATCGAGAGGTGGTAGCCCCGGCGGCGAATCGCCTCGTATTCGGCCCCAGGGTGGCCCGAGAAGGCCAGGATCACGCGGCCCGGGGCGCCCAGGTCCAGCGGCAGTCGCATGCCGATGCGCACATGGTGGCGCACGGCCTGCGGCCCCTCGACCCGCGCGATGCAGGCGCGCTCGTCGCCTTCGCGCACATAGAAGGACGCGCTTTCTTGGGTGGCGCTCGAGAGCTCGCGCAGCGTGGGCTCGACCACGTTGTTGATGTCAAAGCCCGCCTGGTAGCGCGCACCCAGCCAACCCGCGGCCGGGCCCAGGCGCCACTGCCCCTCGTCGCGCTGGACCATGTAGCCGGCCTGCGCCAGCGTGCGCGCCAGGCGCAGCACGGTGCTGTTGTGCAGACCGGTGCGGCGGCTGAGTTCGGCCAGCGTCAGGTGGCGCTCGCCAATGCGAAAGGCCTCCATGACGAGCAGGGCACGGGTGACGGCAATCACGCCGCCTTCGGCGCCCTCGGCAGGGCGGGCCGCGGCGGCGCTGGGGGCAGGGTCGGGGGTGTGGCGCATGATGAAAGATGTTTCGTACCGTGAAGCGCCATTGTATTGTGTGAAAGGTGTTTGTACAGTCCGGCGCAGTTCATTGCACACAAGGAGACCTTGATGACGACGACCACTTCGCGCCGCTGGACCCTGGGCCTGTTGGCCAGCACCGCCCTGTTGCCGGTTCTGGCGCTGGCACAAACCGATGCCTGGCCCAGCAAGCCCATCCGCACCGTGGTCCCCTTCCCGGCGGGGGGTGGCACCGACATCGTGGCGCGCGATGTGACGCAAAAAATTTCGGCGGCCACGCGCTGGACCTTTGTCATCGACAACAAGCCCGGCTCGGGCGGCAACCTGGGCATCGACAGCGCCGCCAAGGCCGCGCCCGACGGCTACAGCCTGGTGATCGGCCAGACCAGCAACCTGGCGATCAACCCCTCGCTGTATGCCAAGCTGCCCTACGACCCGGTCAAGGACCTGGCCCCGATTGGCCTGATCGGCAATGCGCCGCTGGTGCTGGTCACCGCGGCCGACTCGCCCTTCAAGTCGCTGGCCGATGTGATCAAGGCGGCCAAGGCGCAGCCGGGCCACATCAACTACGCCACCTCGGGCAACGGCACCGTGGCCCACCTGGCCACCGAGCTGTTCCAGCGCGAAGCGGCCATCAAGCTCACGCACATTCCCTACAAGGGCGCGGCGCAGGGCATCAACGATGTGATCGGCGGCCAGGTGCAGCTCTACGTCTCGTCGGTGCCCACCCTGTTGGGCCACATCAAGAGCGGCAAGCTGCGCGCCCTGGCCACCACCTCGGCCCGCCGCACCGACGACCTGCCGCAAACCCCCACCGTGGCCGAGTCGGGCTACAAGGGTTTTGAGGCCGTGACCTGGTTTGGCCTGCTCGGCCCGGCCCGCCTGCCCGCCGCTGTGCAGGCGCAGCTCAACACCGAACTCAACAAGGCCCTGGCCGCCCCCGACCTGCGCAAAAAGCTGGAAGACCAGGGCCTGAACATCACCCCCTCCAGCCCCGACGACTTTGCGCGCCTGATCAAGGCCGACATCGCCAAGTGGTCGGTGGTCGTCAAGGAATCGGGCGCCAAGCTCGACTGAGCCCGCATCACCACCGCTCACCACACCATGACCCAAGACATTCGCTCCGACTTCGAACGCGTCAGCCCCGAGCTGGTGCGCCAGGCCGCTGATTTTCAAGCCGCCATCCTGGCCGACGTGGCCGGCCGCCGAGGCACCATGCACGGCCGCATCCGCGCCTTGCGCCCCCGCATGAAAGTGGCCGGCCCCGCCCTGACGGTGGAAGTGCGCCCCGGCGACAACCTGATGATCCACGCCGCCATCTCGCTGGCCCGCCCGGGCGATGTGCTGGTGATCGATGGCAAGGGCGACCAGACCTCGGCGCTGATGGGCACCATCATGATGACCGCCTGCCGCCAGCTGGGCCTGGCCGGCGTCATCGTCGACGGCGCGGTGCGCGACAGCCTGGAGATCGACGAGATGGACTTCCCGGTCTTCTCGGTGGGCACCAACCCCAACGGCCCGACCAAGAACATCGGCGGACGCATCGGCCACCCGATCAGCTGCGGCGGCGTGAGCGTGCAGGCTGGGGACTTTGTCCTGGCCGACGCCGACGGCGTGGTGGTGATCGAGAAGGACCAGCTGGCCCACCTGATCCCGGCCGCCCACAAAAAGGTCGAGGACGAGGCCAAGCGCATCGCCCAGATCCAGCAGGGCAACACCGCCGCGTCCTGGCTGGTGCCCTCCTTGCGCGCCGCTGGCGTGCTCAAGGAAGGAGAGACCCTGTGAGCCGGCCCGCCCTGATCGTGACCGGCGCCGACCTGGCGCAACAAGCCCTGGACCTGTTGAGCGGCTTTGACATCGTTTACGCGGGCAAGGCCCCGACCGAGGAAGATCTGGTGGCCCTGTGCCAGCGGCACGACCCGGTGGCCTTCATCGTGCGCTACGGCGCCGTGGGGGCCCGGGTCATGGACGCGGCGCCCTCGCTGCGCGTGATCTCCAAACACGGCAGCGGCACCGACACCATCGACAAGGCCGCTGCCCAGGCGCGTGGCATCGAGGTGCGGGCCGCTGTGGGCGCCAACGCCGCCGCCGTGGCCGAACAGGCGATGGCCTTGCTGCTGGCCTGCGCCAAATCGGTGGTGGACCTGAATGCCCGCATGCACAACGGCCACTGGGACAAGGCCACCCACAAAAGCATCGAGCTGGGCGGCCGCACGGTGGGGGTGGTGGGCCTGGGCGCGATCGGCCTGCGCTTTGCGCGCATGTGCGATGCCATGGGCATGAAGGTGCTGGGCGTGGACCCGTTTGCCAAGCAACTGCCCGACTTCATTCAGCCCGCAAGCCTCGAGACCGTCTGGCGCGAGGCCGACGCCATCTCGCTGCACTGCCCGCTCACGCCCGAGAACCGCGGCATGGTCAATGCCCAGACGCTGGCCCAGTGCAAGCCGGGCGTGATCCTGGTCAACACCGCCCGTGGGGGGCTGATCAACGAGGCCGATTTGCTGGCGGCGGTTCAGTCGCGCCATGTCTTTGCCGCCGGCCTGGACAGTTTTGCGACCGAGCCCATGACCGCGCCGCACCCCTTCCACCATGTGCCCCACATCATCCTGAGCCCGCACATTGGCGGCGTGACGGGCGACGCCTACATCAACATGGGCGTGGGCGCGGCGCGCAATGTGCTGGACGTGCTGGCCCAGGTCGCGGCCTGAACCGAGCGCGCATGAGCCCACGCTGGAAACACGCCCCGCCTGGCAGCCACTGGGGCGAGTTTGGCCCCGACGACCGCCTGGGCCGCATGAACCTGGTCACGCCCGCCAAGGTGCGCCAGGGCGTGGCCGAGGTGCGCGAGGGCCTGACCTTTTGCCTGTCGCTGCCCCTGGATGTGCCCGGTGGCATGGCGCTCAACGGGCGGCGCATGCCGCCGCGCCTGTATGGCACGCTGCGCGATGGCGCCAGCCAGGGGGTGCAAGGCTTTTGCTGGTCCTACCTGACCGAGAACCCGTTGCTGACCGATGTGGTGTGCGACGAGGTCATGCTGATGAACACCCAGTACTCGACCCAATGGGACAGCCTGGGCCACATCGGTGGCCGCTTTGACGCCGACGGCGACGGCGAGGCCGAGGCGGTGTTCTACAACGGCTTTCGCGCGGGCACCGACTTGCGGCCAGGGCGCACCGATGCACAGGCGCCGCAGGACTGGGCGCGCTACCCCGACCCGGACGCGGGCGCCCTGGGCGTGGCCAACCTGGCGCTGCACGGCGTGCAAGGCCGTGGTGTGATGGTGGACCTGGCCGCGCACATCGGCCGCCAGCGCGTGGCCGTGGGCTACGAGCAGTGGATGCGCATCCTCGAGGCCGACCGCATCGAGATCGAAGAAGGCGACATGGTCTGCGTGCACACCGGTTTTGCCGATACCTTGCTGGGCATGCACAAGCAACCCGACATGAAGCGCCTGCACGAGAGCGGCAGCGGCCTGGATGGCCGCGACGAGCGCCTGCTCAACTGGATCACCGACACCCGCCTGGCCTGCCTGATGGCCGACAACCCCGCCGTCGAACTGGTGCCCAGCGCCTCCTTGACCCAGCCCACCCCCATGCGCGGCCCGCGCCTGCCCCTGCACGCGCACTGCCTGTTCAAAAACGGCATCCACCTGGGCGAGCTGTGGTGGCTCACGCCCCTGGCGCAGTGGCTGCGCCGCGCCGGGCGCGCGCGCTTTTTGCTGACCGCGCCGCCGCTGCGCCTGCCGGGCGCGGCCGGCTCGCCCGTCACCCCCATCGCCACCGTCTAGGCCATGTGCGCCAGCGCCCACGGCCGTCCCGCCATCCCTGGCCCGCGCAGCGCAGGGCGTGCGGGCGCACCAGCTGGCGCACCCCTTCACGCCACAGGCAGAATGCAAGCCCATGTTCCTGCTCCATCCCCCCGCCACCCGTCCGTTTGAGGTCTTCACCCGCATGCCCGATCGCTTTCGCCGCGCGGGCGAGCGCAGCGTCTGGGCCAGCGCCAACATGCCTGGCCGACAGGTCGACGCCTTTCTGGAAGGGCCGGTGGTCGATGCGCAGGGCCATCTGTATGTGACCGACATTCCCTTTGGCCGCGTCTTTCGCATCGACCCGCAGGGCGAGTGGGACCTGGTGGCCCAATGGGACGGTGAGCCCAATGGCATGAAGTGGCTGCGCCCGGGCCAGCTCCTGGTGACCGACTACCGAAACGGCTTGATGCAGGTGGACGTGGCCAGCGGGCAGGTGCGGCCCTTTCTGGCGCGGCGCAACACCGAGTCCTTCAAGGGGGTGAACGACCTGGTGTTTGCCGCCAGTGGGCATCTGTACTTCACCGATCAGGGCCAGACCGGCCTGCACGATCCCACCGGCCGGGTGTACCGGCTCGGCCCCGACGGCCGGCTGGACCTGCTGCTGGCCAACGTGCCCAGCCCCAACGGCGTGGTGCTGTCGCCAGACGAGCGCTTTCTGTTTGTGGCGGCCACGCGCGGCAACTGCGTCTGGCGCATGCGCTTGCAGGACGACGGCAGCGTCTCCAAGGCCGGCCAGTTCTTCACCTCGTATGGCCCCAGCGGCCCCGACGGCCTGGCCATGGACGAGCACGGCCGCCTGTTGGTGGCCAACCCCGGCCTGGGCTATGTCTGGGTGCTCAATGCCCACGGCGAGCCCGACGAGGTGCTGACCGGCCCGCGCGGCGCATCGCTGACCAACCTGGCCTTTGGCGGCCCCGATCGGCGCACGCTGTACTGCACCGACTCGACCCACAGCACCATCTTGCGTGCCCAGATGCCGGTGGCGGGTCAGGCCCTGCACACCGGGGTCAGCGATCCGCAGGCGTACGGGCAGGGCGGCTGAGGCGGCCGTCCAAGCTGGCGCGTGCGCGCTCAGACGCCGCGCCGCATCGCATCCGCCATGCCGGTCTTGCCCAACTGCGCCAGGGTGTCGGCGGCGTTCTGGCGGTCGCGCGCTTCCTTGTTCTGGCTGAGCTTGGCCTTGCCCTCCAGGCGGCGGATGTCGATCTCGATGCCCACAATCGCTTGCAGCATCTGGTCGATGTACTCGGGCGGGGAGTCGCCCATGCGCCAGGGCCGGGGCTCGCTGGCCTCGTGCGTGCGCGTCAGGCGCGCGACGAGGGCGCGCACAAAGCGCTCCTGGTCCTGCACGCGCATGTGGCCATGCACATGCACCGCTTCGTAATTCCAGGTGGGCACCTGCCGGTGGTGCTCGTGTTTGCTGGGGTACCAGTTGGGTGAGATATAGCTTGCCTCGCCCCGAAAGATCACCAGCACGTCCATGCCGGCGCCGCATTGCTGCCACACCGGGTTGGCGCGGGCCACATGGGCGCTGAGCACGCCGCGCTCGGCGTCCAGCTCAAACGGCAGGTGATTGGCATCGAGCCCGTCGGGGCCCTGCGTGACCAGCGCCCCCAGCGGATGGGCGCGGATGATCTGGTGCAGGGCGGCGGGCTCGGTCAGGCTGAAATGGGCGGGGATGTACATGGCAGCGTCTTGGGCATGCAATGGCAATTGATGACCTTGCCATTGTGCCCGCAGAGCGCCGCCGCCCGCCAGTGCCGCCCGGGTTCAGGGGGCGATGGCTTCGACGGCGATGTCGATGCGCACGTCGTCGCCCACATAGGGCGCGAACTTGGCGGCGTTGAAGTCCGAGCGCTTGATCATCGTGAAGGCATTGGCGCCCAGCGTCGGCTTCTTCAGCATGGGGTGCGGCATGGTGGTGAAGGAGGTCACGTTCAGGGTCACCGGGCGGGTGATGCCCTTGATGGTCAGCTGGCCGTCCACCGACTTGGGCTTGTCGCCCTCAAACACCACGCGGGTCGAGCGGAAGGTGGCGGTGGGAAAGCGGGCGGTGTCCAGAAAGTCTTCGCCCTGGATGTGGCCGTTGAAATCGGCAAAGCCGGTGTTCACCGAGGTCAGGTCGATGGCGATGTCCACGCTGCCGGTTTTGGCCTTGGCATCGAGCACCACCTTGCCGGTGGTCTTGCTAAAGCTCGAGAGCTGCGTCGACAGGCCAAAGTGCGAATACGAAAAACGCGGGAAGGTGTGGGTGCTGTCAACCTCGTAGGTCACGGGGTTGGCCATGGCGGCGCCCGACAGGGCGGTCAGGCAGGCGATGGCGATGCATTGGCGGATGGATTTCATGGGGACTCCTGTGGGTTGATTCATTGAAGGGAAAGCTTGAATTGCACGGTGATCTCGTTGGCCACGACGTCGAACTTGGCCCACATGCCTTCACCAATGCCAAAGTCGGCACGGCGGATCATCACGCTGCCGCTGAGCAGGCCTTGTGGCGAGAGCGTCATGGGGGCCAGCACCTCGCGCGTCTGGCCCTTGAGGGTCAGCGTGCCGGCGGCCTCGAACTGGTTGCCGCCCATGGGGCGCAGGCGCTGCAGCACAAAGCGCGCCTTGGGGTGCGCGGCCACGTTGAACCAGGCCTTGCTGCGCACCTCTTGGTCGGCCTCGGACGAGCCGGTGTCGACACTGTTGAGGTCGATGTCGATGCTGCCCTTGGCCAGTTGCGGCTTTTGCGGGTCGAGCTGGACCTGGGCATTGAATTGCTTGAAGCGACCGTCCATGGCCACGCCCATTTGCTTGTAGGCAAAGCCAATGCTGCTTTTGGCGGGCACGACCGATTGGTAGGGGGCGGCATGGGCGCCCAAGGATGTGGCCAGCAGGGCCGCGCGAAGGATCCAGGTGTTCATGTGCGGTTTCAAGAATGGGGTGATCAGGACTGGCGGGCGGGCAACATGCGGCGCAGGGTGTCGTCCTTGCGCACCGTGTGGTGCCACAAGGCGGCGGCCACATGGCCGGCGATGGTGGCCATCAGGAGGTAGTTGAGCGCGCGGTGCACGAGCTGCAGGGCATCGCCCAGCGCGCGATCGCGCGGCAAGAGGTCGGGGATGGGCCACAGGCCAAACCAGACCGTGGGCACGCCCTTGGCCGAGCTCATCAGCCAGCCGCTCAGCGGGATCAGCAGCATCAGGGCGTACAGCGCCAGGTGGCCGAGCGTGGCCAGCCGCGCCATGCCCGCCGACACGCCCTCGGGGGCGGCCGGTGCGCGGTGCGTCAGGCGCCACAGCAGGCGGCACCACAGCAACAAGAAGGCGCTCACGCCCAGCCATTTGTGCCAGGAATACAGCAGCAGTTTCTCGGGCGAGAGCGGCAGATCGGTCATGTACAGACCCAGGGCCAACAGGCCCAGGAGCAGGGCGGCCATGAGCCAGTGAAGGCCTTTGGCGATCGGAGTCCAGGTGGTGGTCATGAATCGGTCCGTTGGGTGGGAGTGGCAAGAACAAGGGCGAATGGTACGAAGGCCACACCATCTGAAAAAGACCATAATCCACACATATTTGTTGCAACAGGAACAACAATGGACAAGCTCGAATCGATGCAGACCTTTGTGCGGGTGGCCGAGGCCGGCAGCTTTGTGGCGGTGGCCAACCAGTTGCAGGTGGACCGCTCGGTGGTGACGCGCCAGATCGCGGCGCTCGAGCATGCGCTGGGCACCAAGCTGATGACGCGCAGCACGCGGCGCCTGACGCTCACGGCGGCGGGTGCGAGCTATCTGGAGCAATGCCGCCGCATCCTGGACCTGGTGGACGCGGCCGAGGCCAATCTGGACGAGGACAAGGCCACGCCGCGCGGGCGCATCCGCATGGGCTTGCCGCTCAGCTTTGCGCTGCAAAGCCTCACGCCCGCGCTGCTGGACTTTGCGCAGGCCCATCCGCAGATCGACCTGGTGATGGAGCTGTCGGACCAGCGCGCCAACCTGATCGAAGAGGGCCTGGACCTGTCGCTGCGCATCACGGCCAATCTGCAGCCCACCGATGTGGTGCGCAAGCTGGGCCAGTGCCGTTTGTTGACGGTGGCCTCACCGGCCTACCTCAAGCGCCATGGCGAGCCGCAGCACCCGCATGACTTGGCCCAGCACACCGCCCTGATCTACGCCAGCGACCAGCCCAACCAGCACTGGACTTACCGCATGGCGCGCCAGCGCCAGAAGGTGCCGGTGCATGGGCGTGTGGTGGCCAACAACGGCGGCCTGCTGGCCGAGGCCGCGGTGCGCGGCATGGGCATTGCCTTGCAGCCCGAGTTCATCCTGGCCCCCTACATCAAGCGCCGCCAGCTCAAGCCCATCCTGAGCGCATACGAGGACACCCCGCTGGGCATTTATGCGGTGCTGCCCAGCAACCGCTATGTGCCGCACCGCGTGCAAGTGCTGATCGAGCACCTGGCCCACGCGCTGCGCAGCTGACGGTCCATTGATTGGCCCCTGAGGACGCGGGCTGACCCCGTGCTTCAGTGGGTGCCGCGCCCATGGGCCACGACGGCGCCCAGGCCCAGCAAGGCCAGCGCCAGCACCACGCTGGGGCCGCTGGGGGTGTCGAGCCACCACGATGCCGCCAGGCCCAGCAGGCTGGCCGCGCCAGTTGCCGCCATGGCCAGGGCTGGGCGCAGGCCTTTTTCAATCCAAAGCGCCGGGGCGATCAGGCTGGCAAACACCAGGAACAGGCCCAAGGCCGGCACCGCCACGCTGGCCACCACCGCAAAGGCGGCGTAGAACCAGCTGTCCCGCATCAGGCGCTGTTGTTGCTGCAGGGCCCACACCAGCGCAGCCGCCAGGCACAGGCCCAGCACGCTGACCGCGTCCACCCACAGCACATCGGCCGCCAGCAGCTGCAGCAGCTTGTCGCGGCCATGCGGATGGGCGCTGGCCCCCAGCAAGGCCAGGCAGGCCCCGGCCACATACAGCAGGCCAATCAAGGCCTCGCGTTGCGCCGGCCAGCGTCGCGCCAGCGCGGCAATCAGCAGGCTCACCAGCACCGCGCCCAGCGTGGCCGCCAACTGGTCTTGCAGCAGCGATTCGGTGGGCATGAGCGCGTGCGTCGCGATCACCGCCGCCGCCGCCGCCTGCGCAACCGCCAGGTCAATGAACACCACGCCCCGGCGCAGCACCTGGCTGCCCAGCGGGGTCAGGGCCAGCACGCCCGCGACCAGGGCCAGGGCGGGCAGGGCAAACCAGGCGTTCATGGCTTGGCTGCTGCCTGCGTTTGCGCCAGCTCGCTGACCAGGCCATCGAGCCAGCGCAGCAGGGCACCTGGCTGGTCGTCGGGCACCGTGGCGGGCAGCACGCGCAAGGGCGTGGTCCCGCCCAGCTGCTGCGCCAGCCAGCGCGCGGGTTTGGGGTCGTGGTGCTGCGCCACCACAATCGCCATGGGCCGCTTGGCCTTGGCTTGCGCCAGCACCTGCTCCAGGTGCGCGGCGGTGGGGGGCATGCCGGGCTTGGGCTCCAGATCGGCCACCACGCTCATGCCCAACCAGTGCCACACATAGCCAAAGGTGGCGTGTTGCGTGATCACGCCGCGGCCCTTGAGCGCGTTGGCCTGTTGCGCCCACACGGCCATGCGCGCGTTCAGGTCGCGCTCGAACTGGGGCAACTGCTGCTCGATCGTGGCCTTGTGTGCCGGCGATACCTGGCCCAGCCGCATGGCCAGGGCGCGGGCCACCGTCAGCAAGCGGCGCGGATCGGCGTGCAGGTGCGGGTTGCCCTGGGCGTGCACATCGCCCGCAAAGGCCGAAGCGCCGCCTTTTTGCGGGTCGATCAGCTCGACCTGTTCGGCGGCGTAGAACATGCCCGGCTGTCCGTTCTGAACCCGGGCATTGCCCGCGCGCGCTTGCAGCGTGGGCAGCCAGGCGGACTCCAGCTCAGCGCCGGTGCAGACGGCCAGATCGCTGTTGCGCAGTTGCGCGATCAAGGAGGGCCGGGCCTCGATGTGGTGCGGGTCTTGCAAATGGTGGGTGGCCGAGCGCACCGTGGCCTGCGGCAGCAGGGTGCGGGTCAGGGCGGCCCATTCGGGCTCGCAGGCGAACACGGTGATGGCGCGCGCATGCCCGGCCAGCAAGGCCAGGCCCAGCCAGCAGGCGGCTTTAAAAGCTGTGCGCACCGTGGGCTCCAAACGAGATCACATACTGCAGCACGATGCTGCGCCGTGCCGGGTTGGCAAACACCGGCGCGCCTTCGTCGTTGGCGCCATGGGCGCGTTGCTGGGTCAGCTGCAGCCTGAGGGTTTGCATGTGCGTGGGCTTGTAGGCCAGCATGATCGCATGTTCGCGCAGCCGGCCCGCCGCCACATGCACCGTGCCTGCGTCGTTCTCGGCCTGCTGCACGCGCAGCCAGTCGCTGCGCAGGCCCAGCTCCCAGCTGGGGTTCAAGCGCCAAACCGCCGCCAGGGTGGAGGCCCGGTGGCGCAGCGACGGATCGGCGTCGCGGTGGATGCCGCTGATCTCGGCCAGCTCCCAACTCAGGCGCAGCTGTTGCTGGCGGTTGTTGCCTTGCGGGGCCCACTTCCACACCAGATCGCTCACCCACATGCGGCGGCCGCTGTAGCTGGCCGCGTGCGCATGGTCGTGGTCGCCCGCGTCCGGGTCGTGCACGGCAACCTCGGTCACGCGCCGGTTGTCCACGCGCGATAGGCCCCACTGCCAGCTGCTGCTCTCGCCCAGGTCGTCGCCCATCTTCAGGTTGAGCGTGCGTGCACCGGCCCCCGAGGTGGCCGGCGCCTGCGGCACCAGTTGCTTGCCCTTGAACACCTCGGCGCCCAGGCGCAGATAGAAGGGCGTGGGAGCGGTCCAGTTCAGGCGCATCCCGTCGTCGTACCAGTGGCCCCCCAGCAAGGCGCGGTAGAGCAGGGGGCGCTCGCTGAAATCGTCGGCATGCGGATGCTGCTCGTTCAGGTAGCCAATCTGCGAGGCAAAGCGCCCGGCGCGCGCTTGCAAGCCTGCCGGCAAGCTGCGGGTTTGCAGCCAGGCGTTTTCGATGTGGGCCTCCAGCTGCCGATCCTGCGTGTGCAGGCCCACATTGGCCTCGGCGCTCAGGTGCTGCCCCAGGGGCCCACGCACCAGCAAGTCGCTGTGGCCAAGGCCCAGCCCTTTGTCGCGCGCGCCCAGGGCCAGCGCCTGCGAGCTGCTGGCCACATCCAGCACCACCCCGGCTTCCCAGGCCTCGGGGCGCGGCAGGCCCTGGGCCATGGACAGCCCCAGGTGGCCGCCCAGCACCAGAGCTGCCAACACGCGTGGCCGAGGGGACTGGGGGGCGATGCGGAACAAGGGGGGCATGGGACACCTGTGGGCTGGAAGCCAAAGAAACGGAAGACGATGGGCGTGATTCTATTGCAAATGCATTCTCAATAGCAAATGAAGCCATTTTGCGCTAATCTTGGGGCCATGGAACGTGCCACCAAACAACGCTCAGCCATCGAAGACGCCTTGCGGCGCGCGGGCCGCCCCTTGCTGCCGGCCGAGCTGCTGACAGAGGCCCAGCAAGACGTGCCGGGCCTGAGCCTGGCCACGGTCTACCGCAACCTCAAGGGCCTGATGGCCGACGGCCGCGTCGAGGCCGTGTCACTGCCAGGCCAGTCCGACCGATACGAGTTGCACCGACACCACCACCACCATTTTCATTGCAACGATTGCCAGCAGGTGACCGACATCGATGCCTGCCCCGGCGACCTGGCCCGCCTGATGCCCAAGGGGTATCAGCTCGAAGGGCATGAGCTGACCTTGTACGGCAAGTGCCCGGCATGTGCCGGTCAGGGCGGCCGCTAGGCGGGGCTGCGGCAAGGCCCGTCGGATTGCCGCGCAATGATCTCGACCGGCTCGAGGTAGTTGGCCACTGGCGGCAGCTGGCGATCAAACTGCGCAAGCAGCAACTGGCCCAGGTGGCGGCCGTTGTCGATGACCTTGTGCTCGATGGTGGTGAGGGGCGGGTCGCAGTAACGCGAGGCGTCGCTGTTGCCATAGCCTATGATGGCCATGTCCTTGCCCACCATCAAGCCGCGCTGACGACATGCCGCGATGGCCCCAATGGCCATGGCGTCATTGGCGCAGATCAGCGCCGTGGGATGGCTGGGCGCGGCCAGCAGTTGTTGCGTCAGGGCGTAGCCGGCGTTTTCTGTCAGGTCTCCCTCCAGCACCCATTCGGGGCGCTTGCGCAGACCGGCTTTGCGCAGCGCACGCGAATAGCCGTCGCGCCGCAGCTTGGCAAAGGTGTAGAGGCCCGGGCCATTGAGCAGGCCAATCTGTTGGTGACCAAAATCAATTTGCCGCTGGGTGGCCAGCTCAAATGCGCGCTCGTTGTCGGTGTCCACCCACGCATGTTCAAAGTCCAGCTGGCTGCGCCCGTAGGTCACAAAGGGCACCCCCCGCTCGTGCAAAAGGCGCACGCGCGGATCGTCCAACAGGGTCCGCACCACCACAAAACCATCCACCAGGCGGCTGTGAATCAGGTGCGCATAGCGGTTGACCTCATCGTGGACCGAAGCGCTCAGGTGCGTGGTCACCAGCAAGGTGTAGCCCCGTGCGTCCAGCACCCCGGCCATGCCGCCCAGCAGGCTGGAGTAGAGCGCATTGATGAAAGGGCCATCGCGCTCGTCCATGGGCAAAATCACCCCCACCGCATGCGACTTGTGGGTCTTCATGCTGCGCGCACCGGGATGCGGCCGATAGCCCAGTTCGTTGGCACGCTGCACCACCCGCTCGCGCGTGCGCGGGGCCACATCGGTGTAGCCGTTGAGCGCACGCGACACGGTGGAGATCGAGAGCCCCAAATCCTGGGCCAGCAGCTGGATCGACATGTCAGTGAATTGGTTCAGGCAGCGGTATCAACAAACCCATGCGCACAATGGTAAGGGTGTTTGCCAAAAGCCCGCACGCCCCTGGCCGATGGACAAGCACCGGCTCACGCTGGCTGGTGGAACTCCAGGAACTCCAGCACCATCGCGGCGGTCCAGGTGAAGGTGCCACCGCCCAGCGCCTCGCCGCTGACCGGGTGGTAGTACTCGGAGCAGCCGGACTGCTCGATGCAGTTGAGGCTGGCTTGGACAATCCGGCCGGCCAGCTCGTGCTGGCCCGAGGCCTGCAAGCCCTTGATCAACAAGTAGTTCACGATCAGCCAAGATGGACCGCGCCAGTAGCGCCGGCCATCGAAGCGGGGATCTTCGGGCCAGTGGCTGGCCACGCCAAATGGGGCCAAGGACAGCGAGGCAGCCAGGCGTTGACACAGATGCGGCAGGTGCGGATGCTCGGCTGGCAAGACCAGCACCGGCAGCAAGCCCCCCACGCTGGCACTGTCCACCAACTGACCCGTCTTGCGGTTCAGGCACACATACTGGCCATGCGCATCGCTCCACAACTGCGACAGCGCGGCAATGCCGCGTTGTGCGCGAGCGTGGGCCTGCGTGGCCAGCGAGGCCTCGCCCAGTTGCTCGGCCAGCCTGGCCAAGGCCAGATCGGAGTGGATCAGGATGGCGTTGAAACCCGGGTCGACCACCTGAAACGGCGACGCATCGTGCAGCAAGCGGCTGTCCCAGCGCAGGGCGCGGAACGCCTGCACCAGGGCGACATAGCGGTCGTATTCGTATTGGGTGGGCCGCTGGCTGGCATCCACATGCTGGGTGTCGCGGCGCTGATAGGGGCCCACCGCGTCGGCTGGCACCTGGGACAAGGCGTCGGTCCAGTCCAATGAGTTGTCTCGCCCCGACTCCCAGGGGTGCAAGATGGCCACCAAGCCAGTGCCCTGCGGATCGCGGCAGCGATAAAACCACTCGTGCCATGCGTGCGTGGCCTGCATCAGGGCCAGGCAACGCTGGCGCACCACCGGGGACTGCGCGCTGCGTTGCCACAGCTGCTCGAGCACCATGCCCATCACCGGCGGCTGCGTGATGCCCGATGTGGGCGTTGGCCGCTCGGTTTGCCAGACCTCGGGGCCAGGAAAGTAGCCGCTGTTGGGCTCATGAAAGACGATGTGCGGCACCATGCCATCGGGCCATTGGTGGCGCACCAGGGTTTCAATTTCCAGCCAGGCGCGGTCCTCGTTCAATTGCTGCAGACCCAGCGCCGTCAGGCACGAGTCCCAGTTCCACTGGAATGGGTAGAGACCGTGGGTGGGCACCGTGTAGTGCCCCTTGTCGTTGAGCTGCAGGATGCGACGCGCTTCCTGCACCATGTCGTCCGGGTTCATCTGCTCATTCCTCATGGGTGTGGGGGACCATCTGGCCGTTGCTGTCGTACCAGCGAACCCGGCTCGCATCGGGCATCAGCTGGATGCGCTGTCCGTTGTGGTACTGGGCATTGCTGGGCAAAGCCGCACGAAACACCTGATGCGGTGTGCCCACAAAGCCGGTGACCAGGGTGTGGGCGCCCAAGGGCTCCACCACGGCCACATCAATGCCAAAACCCGCCGAGGCCACCGTCAGGTCCTCGGGGCGCACGCCCAGGGTCAGGCTGGCGTGGCCGCGCGGTCCGGGCATGCGGTGTCCCAGGCCTTCGAACATGCCGTCGGCGCTGGCCTGCATGGTCACAAAGTTCATCGGCGGATTGCCAATAAAACCCGCGACAAAGGTGGTGGCCGGGTTGCGGTAGATCTCGAGCGGGGTGTCGCACTGAACGATCACCCCCTGGTTCATGATCGCGATCCGGTCGGCCAAGCTCATGGCCTCGACCTGATCGTGCGTCACATAAATGGTGCTGGTCTTGCTCTGCGCCAAAATGGTTTTGAGCTCAGCGCGCATCTCCAGCCGCAGCAGGGCATCCAGGTTGGACAGCGGCTCGTCCATCAGGATCACGCGCGGCTCAATGGCCAGGGCGCGCGCCAGGGCCACGCGCTGGCGCTGGCCGCCGCTGAGCTGCCCCGAGTAGCGCTGCAGCAATTGCTCCAGGTGCACCAGCTCGGCCACACGCTTGACCTTGCGGTCCACCTCGTCTTGCGGGCGTTTTTGCATGCGCAAGCCAAAGGCAATGTTCTCAAACACCGTCAGGTGCGGAAACACCGCGTAGTTCTGAAACACCATCGAGAGCCGGCGGTCCTTGGCCTGCAGGTGGTCGATGCGCTGCGCACCCACATGCACCGTGCCGGTGTCGGCGCTTTCAAGTCCGGCGATGATGCGCAGCAAGGTGGATTTGCCGCAGCCGGAGGCGCCCAGCAGCACCATGAACTCCTGGTCCTGCACGGACAAGTCCACGCCCTTGAGCGCATGGAAGGCGCCGAAATGCTTGGAGATATTGGCGATTTGGATATCGGCCATGGAAGCCTTCGATTTATCGGTTGGAGATGCCCCACATGGCAAACAGGTGTTTGCGAATGAGGAACATAAAGAGGGCAGCAGGCACCACCAGCAAGGCGCCACCTGCAAACTTCAGATAAACAGGCGAGGTGTTCAGGCTCTGCAACAAAAACGCTGTCAGGGTCCGGTGCTCGATCGTCAAGACCGCAGCGGCAAACACCTCGTTCCAGGAAATGACAAATGCAAACACCGCCGATGCGGCCAGGCCCGGTGCGGCCAGTGGCAGCACGACCTTGAAAAAGGCTTGCCAGCGGGTGCAGCCAAACACCCAGGCCGCTTCTTCCAGCTCGATGGGCACCCCCGAGAACAGCGAGTAGGTGATCAGCACCGAGAAGGGCAGGGCCAGCATGGTGTGCACCATGGCCAGGCCCCACAAGGTGTCGTCAATGCCGGCACGGATGAAGAGCACCGCCAGGGGCAAGGCCAGCAGCGGCAAGGGGAAGGCTCGGGTCAGCATGATGAGCATGCGAAACGCGGTCTTGCCGCCAAACTCGAAACGCGCAATGGCGTAACCCGCCGGAGCGCCCAGGCCGATCGAGACCACCATGGTCATGGCGGCAACGGCAATGGAGTTCCAGAGCGCGCTCAACACCCCCTGAAAGCCAAGCAAAAACGCCAGGCTCTTGGTGTTGCCCTCGGGCCAGAAGGCCTTGGGAAACTGACCGATGGTCTCGGGCGATGAGAACGCGTTGATGAGCAAAAAGTACAGCGGCAGCAGCACCCAGGCGGTGGCGGCGGCGCCGCCAATCAGCAGCACCCGCCGGGTGCGGCGCTGGGCCTGTTCGAGGGTGATGACGGTTTTCATGCGCGAACCCCCTCGGGCGTCCTGAGCACACGAAGGTAGAACACCGTGGAGACAATCGAGATGCCCAGAATGATCATGGCGTAGGCCGCGGCCACCGATGCGTCCTGCAGGGTGAACTGCCATTCATAGGTTTCGCCCATGAGCACCGGCAGTTGCGTGCCCGAGAGCACGGCCACCACCGCAAACACCTCGAAGGCCAGAATGGTTCGAAGGATCAGGGCGGTTTGCAAACTGGGTTTGAGCAGCGGCAGGGTCACGCGCCAGAACTTGGTCCAGGCGCCGGCCCCAAACACCTCGGCCGCTTCGCTGTATTCCTTGGGGATCAGGCCGATCCCCGACACCAGGATCACCAGCACGATGGCGGTGGCACGCCACACCTCGGCCATGACCACCGCCAGCAAGGTGGTGCCCAGGTTGGCATAGCCCAGAAAGCCCACCGGCTGGCTGACCAGACCGGCGCTCATCAGCAGGGTGTTGAGAAAACCGGTCTGCTCAAAAATGGCCAGCCAGATGATGCCGGCGGCCAGGTCGGAGATGCCCAGCGGGATGGTCCAGATGTAGAGCATCACATCGCGACCCCGCTGCAGACGCGTCACCATCTGCGCCAGGGCCAGCGCCAGGCACAGCTGCAGCGGCACCACGATGGCCGCCAGCCACAGCGTGTTTTTCAGCGCACCCGCAAACTTCCAGTGCTCGGCAATGGTTTGAAAGTGCGCCAGGCTGAACGTTCCGTCGCTGCCCGTGAACGCCTGTGTCGCCACCATGCCAAAGGGGTAGAGAAACAACGCAGCGGTGAACACCGTTGCGGGCGCGATCAGTGCGTAGGGTAACCAACGGAACGACATCAGCCCAACCTCACTTCACCGGGCAAGCACCAGCGGATGCGGCATCGGGTTCCCAGCAAGGGGCACCCGTCTCTTGCATGATCTTGCGCAGCACCAGCGCCTGGCTGTCGAGCACCGCACGGATCGGCTGCTTGGCCAGCACGATGCGCTCAAAGGCGTCGATGTAGACCTGGTTGAACTTGCCACCTTGCGCGCCCAGGCCCACCGGCAGCAAACCGGGGTTGGCATCTTTGGCGGCGGCTTGGCGGGAGATGGCCTCACCCGCAATGCGCGCTGCCACCGAGATGTCGTTCGGGATGTTGGCGGCCACGGTCGGGAAGAAGGTGGTGGCCTGCAGCGTGGCCAGTTGAACCTCAGGACGCATCAGGTGCGCGATGAGCTTTTCGCTGGCGGCGCGGTCCGGGGCAGTCTTGGGAATGGCCAGACCGGCCAGCACCGGCATGAAGCCACGGCCCGTCGGGCCTGCGGGGGCCGGGAAGGCCACAAAGTCGTTCGGGCGCTTGTTGAACGCGTCGGACACGCGGGCCACATGGTCAAACGCCACCCACACCTGGTCGGCCAGCAGGGGCTCCTGCATGAAGTTGTAGGTGGTCGACGCCGGGTTGGTGTACTGCCACAGGTTGACCATCATCTGCCAGCCCTTTTCGGCTTTGTCCGAGCGGAATTCGGTCACCACCGAATCGGCATAAGAGGGATACAGGTAGCCCTGGAAGAAGCGGTGCTTGAGGCCTTGCGGACCGGCCGGGAAGCCAAACTTCGGACCGCCGGTTTTCTCGGCCATGTTCTTGGACCACTGCACCAGTTGGTCGTAGGTCAGGGCGTTGATGTCGGCGCCAGCGGGCAGGAAGGGCAGGGCTTTGCGGTTGGCCACCATGATGAAGGTGGCTTGCATCCAGGGGATGTACTTTTGCTCGTTGGTGCCGAGCTTGCCCAGCTTCATGAAGTTGGGGCTGATTTTCAGGTCTTTGGCCAGTTGGCTGACATCGTGCAGGTCTTTGGCATTGGAGGCCAGCTGACCGTGCAGGGCGCCCAGCACCGCGATCTGGCCCTTGCCCGCCTGGATTTCGGCATTCAGTCGGGTGAAGTAGGGGCCTTCCTGGTTGCTGATGAACTCAACCGCCTGGGGCGCGTTGTTCAGGACCTTGTCGCGCATGGCCTGCTGCTCATTGACGGGCGAGGCCTGTGTGGACCAGAACAGCACGCCCTGGGCCTGCGCCATGCCAGTGGCGAGGGTGGCGCACAGCGCGGCGATGACCAAGCGGCCTTGCTTGCTGACGAACTTCATGGTGTGTCTCCTAGGGTGGACAGTGAATGAAAGGCAGGAATCCGGAAAACCAAAAACGTTTTTGGTCTGGCCGGATCGTAGGTTCTGAGCGCCCGGCTGACCATAGTGAAAACCCCAAAAACGTTTTTGTTTCGGCCGAAAAAAAGGCCTCAGGCGGCCAGTCCTCCGGCTTTCATGACGTCCCAGCAGGCACCCATGGTGTGGTAGTCGGTCTTGCCCGCGGGCGATTTGGTGTCCTCGAGCTTGCCGCCGCGCGCATCGACAATCCGGAACCAGGCGCCGTACTGGTGATCCACCAGGTGCGTCCAGCTCCACTGCCAGGTCGCCCCGTACTGGGCCAGGTAGGCCGGGTCTTGGGTCACGCGCCAGAGCCGCCAGGCGCTGGCAAATGACTCGGCTTGCACCCAGAAGTATTTGTCGGTGTCACAGGGCTGGTGGTCGGGGGCAAAGCCGTAGATCAGGCCGCCGTTGGTGCTGTCCCAGCCGTGTTGGTAGGCACGGTCATGCAGTTGGCGGGCGCGTTCGACCAGGCGGGCATCGGGCGCGGCCGCATGCGCGGTCAGCAGCAGCTTGGCCCATTCGGTCTGGTGGCCCGTCTGGAAGCCCCAGGGCTTGAAGATATTGCCCGGGTTGTCCTTGTTGTAGTCCCAGTCGATCGACCAATCCGTGCGGTAGTGTTCCCAGACCATGCCCCCGGCCTGATCGGCCAGGTCAAAGGCAAAGCGCTCGATCAGATCCATGGCGCGCGCCAGATAGCGCGGGTCCTGGGTGAACTCGTGGGCGGCCAGACAGGCCTCGCACATGTGCATGTTCGCGTTCTGGCCCCGGTAATCGATGAGTTGGCCGGCGGGCGTGATCTCATCGGCATAGGCGCGTTGCTGGCCCAGCCAGAAGGCGTCGTTCATGCGGTCAAACGCATTGGCCACATCGGCAGCGCTGGCGCAGCCCACGTGGTGGGCATGTGAGACGGCCAACAGCACAAAGGCCTGGCCATAGGCCATCACCGTTGCGTCCTCGATCTGCTGGTCCCGCAGCGTCCAGGCACTGAGACCGCGTTGCGCACCCGAGGGCAGGGCAAAGCGCTGTAGATGCGACAGGGCATGCTGGGTCCAGTCCCGGTACAGGGGCTTGCGGGTGTGGGCAAAGGCTTGGGCCCAGTTGAACACAAAGCGGGTGGCGCTGACCAGGTGGCGGTGGGAGCGGTCGTACACATGACCGTTGTCTTTGAAGTAATGAAAGAAGCCGCCGGCAGGGTCGTGCGCACTGCCCTCGTAAAAGTCAAGGGTGTGCTGAACGTGTTGTTCCAGAAAGGCGCGCGAGTCAAATCGGATGGGGGTCATGGTCGTGTGCAAAGCAGGTGGGACGGCATGGCGCAACGGTTGTTGGCGCGTCGGCATCTTACGTCCACTCCTTGCCCTGGCCGGCCAGTGCAAGGGTGTGGGCATTGGAAGATGGATGTTTAAGAATTACATCCATTGATCTTTGATAACATAAAAATCCATCATGGCTGACGGATCAGCGGCTCAACAAAGGCTCTGCATGCACCCCACCGCACTTCAAAATTGCCAGCGATTCGTCGCGGCCTATGCCGATGGCTTTGCGCCTGATGCGCGCACCCAGGTGCTGGAAATTGGTTCCCAAGATGTCAACGGCAGCCTGCGCACGGTCTGCCATCCGCAGTGGGCGTACCTGGGCCTTGACTTTGTGCCGGGCAAGGGGGTGGACCGGGTGCTGGACGACCCCTACGTGCTGCCTTTTCCCGATGCGTCGGCCGATATCGTCATCTCCAGCAGTTGCTTTGAGCATTCGGCCATGTTCTGGCTGGTCTACCTGGAGATCATGCGGGTGCTCAAACCAGCCGGCCTGTTTTATCTGAACGTGCCGTCCAACGGTGATTTCCACCGCTACCCGGTGGACTGTTGGCGGTTTTACCCCGACAGCGGCGAGGCCCTGGTGACCTGGGGACAGCGCAACGGCCACGACAGCGTGTTGCTCGAGTCCTATGTCAGCCACCAGCACCAGGACATGTGGAACGACTTTGTGGGCGTGTTTCTCAAAGACCGGCGGCACCTGGCCCAACATCCGCGCCGCATCCTCGACCAGTTTGCGGACTTTCGCAACGGGCGCCGGCATGGGCATGAGGGATTTCTCAAACCCCAGGATCGACCGGAGGACCGGGTCAAGCTGCAGCTGATTGAACAGGTGCTGCGCAACCAGATCAGGCTCGCATGAGGCCGAGCATGCAAAGCCTTGCCAACAGCGGGACCCGGCGTGGCTGAACCGCACAACAGACGGGCCAAGGCCCTGGCCTTGCTCAAGGCCGGTCAGACCCAAGAGGGCATGGCCATGCTGCAACGGCTGTTGAGCACCCATCCGCGCGACGCCATCTCGCTGCATGGGCTGGGGGCGGCCCACCTGCGGCTGGGGGCGCTGGACGAGGCGTCGGAGTCCCTGCAGCGAGCGCTGCAGATTGACCCGACCCTGGTGGTGGCGCTCAATGATCTGAACTTAACCCTGCGCCGCAAGCGCCAGCATGAGGCGGCGCTGGCGCTGCTGGGGCCGGCCTTGCAACGGGTGCCCCATGAGCCCTCGCTGCTGCGACACCAGGTCGACACGCTCATGGAGATGCGGCGTTTTGACGAGGCCCTGCCGGTGTTGGAGATCCTGCGGCAGCTGGCGCCGCACGACCCCGAGGTCCAGCAGCTGCAATCGATCTGCGCAACGCTGCGCGAGCAATACGGCACATGGCCCGCACGCCAATCGGCCAACGCGCAAGCCTTGGACTTGCCCGAGGTGACCCTGGTGGTGGTGGACGGCGTCGACCATGCGCGAGCGCGACAGGCCTTTGACCATTGTCGCCACAGCTGCCGCTTTGGCGCGGCGCTGCACCTCTCGCCGTTTGCGCCGCGCGACGAATGGGATGTGCAGATCCCCCCCATCGATTCGCTGGGCGCGTATTCGGATTTCATGATCCGACAGTTGGCCTTGCACATCCGCACCACACATGTGCTGGTGGCGCAATGGGATGGCTTTGTCTGGCATCCCGAGATGTGGGACCCGGTCTTCCTGACCTTTGACTACGTCGGCGCGCCCTGGTATTCGCAGCAGTTGGCGCCGGGGGTTCCACCGCAGTTTGTGGTGGGCAATGGCGGTTTTTCCTTGCGCAGCAAACGCCTGTTGGATTTTTTGTGTCGCGATCAGCGGCTGATGCTGCACCCCCAAAGCGAGGACGTGACGATCTGCCAGTACAACCGCGCCTACCTGGAGGCCAGCGGGTTTCGCTTTGCCCCGCCCGAGGTCGCCCAGCGGTTTGCCATTGAAAACGGCCCGCTCAAGCCTGCGTTCGGCGTTCATGCCCGACTGCGCCTGTTGGCGCCAGCGGCCAGCGGACAAAGCGGCTGAGCCGAAGCCGCCGGCCAAGCGCCTGCGCCCTCAGGCGTCTTCTTCCAGGCGCTGGTGCGCCGCGTTGCGCACGCAGCTCAGCGCATGGCGCATGGCGTTCAGTTCGCTGGGTTTGAGGCAGCTGAAAAACAGCTGTTCGGCCTGGTCCACCGCGCCCTCGCAACGCTTCATGACCGCGCGCCCAGCGGGGGTGGTCGAGATCAGCAGCACCCGCCGGTTTTGCGGATCGTCGCGGCGCACCAGCCAGCCTTTGTGCTCGAGCGATTTGACGAATTCGCCGGTCGATTGCGCCGTCTTGCGCGCCACGCGCGCGAGCTTGGCCGAGGACAGGGGTTCGTGATGCGCCACCAGGGTCATCACCAGGTACTGGCCGGCCGTCAGGCCGTGTGGCGCCAGCGCTTCTTCCAGGCACTGGCGCACCAGTTGCTCCACCTGTTGAATGTAAAAAAAGCCTCGTGTGTTGATCGCCATCCAGGACCTGTTTCTTGTTGCGGCTCGGCCAGTGGCAGCGCTCGCTCATGAGGCGCTGCTGCGCCTGACCATGACCCTGTTTGGGGCCGCACGTCCCGATGCCAGGACACCATGCGCCCCATCATATCCAAGCCCACTGCGGAAGGGCATGCAGGGTTTTCGATAGGTCATCCCATGGGGCCATCATATAAAGTAAGCTTAGATTACCTTCCGGCCGATTCTGCTGTGTCCGCGCCCTTTCGACCCATCCCCTTCCTGACGCGCAGTCTGGACCTGAGCCCACGCGCCAACGGCGAGTTGATCGTGCGATGCGCGGTGCCGCTCAAGCCATGCGAGCCGCACATCCCGGGCTTGCTGCACCGCCAAGCCCAGCGGCGCCCCGAGCATGTGTGGATGGCGCAGCGGCGGGGCCCCGAGCGGCAGTGGCAGTCCCTTCGCTACGGCGACGCCGCCCGGCAGGTCCATGCGGTCACCCAGTGGCTGCTCTCGCTGGGCTGCGCGGGCCAGTCGGTGATGGTGCTGAGCGGCAACTCGCTCGAGCACGGCATGCTGGAGCTGGCCGCCATGCAGGCGCACATGCCGTATGCGCCCATCACGCCCGCCTATGCGCTCATGGCCCGCGACCTCAGTCGCCTCCAGGCCATGGCGCAGCTGCTCGAACCCGCGGTGGTGTTTGTGCAGAACGCGCGCCAGTTCGAGGCCGCCTTGCAGGCCATCGCGCCCCACACCTGGGTCGTCTGCGTGGACGAGCCCATCGATCACCCACGGCTGATCACCTGGCAGACCTTGGTGGCCACACCGGTGACCGAGCAGGTGGCCGCTTCGGTGGCGCGCCTGTCGCATGACACGGTGGCCAAGTACCAGTTCACCTCGGGATCGACCGGCATGCCCAAGGCCGCCATCGTCACGCAGGGCATGCTGTGCACCGCCATGGCCATGACCTCGCAGATGGTGCAGTGGGGCGAGGACATGCCCGAGACGGTGTTGCTCGACTGGCTGCCCTGGAGCCATGTGGCCGGCGGTCATGCAGTCTTCAACGGTGTGCTGGAGGACGGCGGCACGCTCTACATCGACGATGGCCGACCCACGCCCACCGAGTTTGCCCAGACCTTGCAGAACCTGCGCGAGATCTCGCCGGTGCGCTTTAGCGGCATGCCAGTGGCCTATGCCATGCTGGCCGAAGCCCTGGAACAGGACGATGCGCTGGGCGCCAATTTTTTCCGCCACCTGCGGCGCCTGACCTACTCGGGCGCGCGCCTGCCCGATGCGGTCCATGCCGCGCTGCAGGCGCAGGCGGTGCGGCACACCGGCTACCGCATCCCGATCGTGTCGGCTTATGGCTCGACCGAGACCTCGGCGGCGGTGACCTATGTGTACTGGCCCACCGAGCGCACCGGCCTGATCGGCCTGCCGCATCCCGGGGTCGAGATGAAGCTGCTGCCCTTGCCCGATGGCGAGCGTTACGAGGTGCGGGTGCGCAGCGCGGCCGTCACACCAGGCTACCTGCGCCAGCCGCAGCTGACCGCCGACAGCTTTGACGACGAGGGCTTTTTCATCATGGGCGACGCGGCTGCGTTTGTGGACCGCGCGCACCCCGAAGAAGGCTTGACCTTTGCCGGCCGGGTGGCCGAGGAATTCAAGCTGCTCTCGGGTGTTTTTGTGCGTGTCGGCAGTCTGCGTGTGGCCTTGATCGACGCCGCCGCCCCCCTCTTGCAGGATGTGGTGGTGACCGGCGCCGATCAACGCTATGTGGGCGCGCTCGCCTGGCTCAATGTGGCCGCATGCCGCGCCTTTTGCGGCCTGCCCGATGCCGATGCCCAGACCCTGGCGCAGAACAGCGCGTTGCGCGCGGCCCTGATCGAGCGCCTGCGCGCGCACAACGCGCAGCACGCCGGCAGCAGCCAGCGCGTGCGCCGCTTGCTGCTGCAGCTGGACCCTCCGGCCATCGAGCGTTTTGAGACCAATGAGAAGGGCTACATCAACCAGCGCAAGGTGCTCGATCTGCGCCGCGACAGCGTTGACGCCCTCTACCAGGACGAGGCCCATCCCCTGCTGCTGCACATCGATTGATGGCGCAGGCGCCCATCTGTCATTTCCACGCGTTTTGCCAACCCCGACCCACCCACAGGAGACCCGCATGAACCGCCGACAGACGATGATCCAACTGGCCAGCCTGGCCGCCCTGACCGCCGCGCCCAAGACCTGGGCCCAGGGCAGCGACTTTCCCGCGCGCCCGATCCGCATCGTGGTGCCGTTCACGCCTGGCTCGCCGCCCGACATCATCACCCGCGCGATTGCACCCAAGATGTCCGACGGCCTGGGTCAGCCGGTGATTGTCGAGAACAAGCCGGGGGCCACCACCACCATCGGCTCGGAGTTTGTGGCCCGGGCGCCTGCCGACGGCTACACCTTGCTCATGACCGCCACCGGCGCACCCTCGGTGTTCCCGGCCATCATGAAGCTGCGCTACGACGCCATCAAGGACTTGCCGCCGCTGGGCATGATCGTGACCTCGCAACAGGTCTTCTTCAGCGGCGGCCCCAAGCGGGTGAACAACCTCAAGGAACTGGTCGAGCGCGCACGCCAAAACCCGGGCAAAACCAATCTGGGCTCGATCGGCATTGGCACCACCAACCACCTGGCGCTGGAGCTGCTCAAAAAGGCCACCGGCATCAGTGCCACCTATGTGCCGTATCCCTCGGCACAGACCGGTCTGCAGGCGGTGATGAGCGGGGACGTGGACCTGTTCTGCGCCGATGTGGGCGTGATCCTGGGCTTTATGGGGTCGGACAAGATCACCCCGATTGCCGTGGCCGGCAACAGCCGCTCGGAGTTTCTGCCCAACACGCCGACGCTGGCCGAAAGCGGCATCAGCGGCCTGGTCTCGGCCAACCGCTTTGCCTTGTTCGTGCCCGCCGGGGTGCCCGCGCCGGTGCATGCGCGTCTGTCGGCCGCGCTGGCCGCTGCCGTCAACGCCGACGATGCGGCGCAAGCCTTTCGCAAGATGGGCATGAGTTCGAGCTACGCCAACGCCGACGCGGTGGCCGAGATCATCCGCAGCGACGCCGCCGTCATGGTGCCGCTGGCCAAGGCCCTCAACATCCGCATCGACTGAGCGCTGCGGCAACCCCACCTCACACCTCACCATGCGTTCATTTGCAGAAGGTCGCACCGCCGATGGCAGTGCCTGGACCATTTACTACCAGGTCAGCGGCCAAGGCCCCGACCTGATCCTCTTGCACGGCGGTGGCCCTGGGGCCACCGGCCAGAGCAATTACAGCAAAAACATCGAGGCCCTGGCGCAGGCCTACCGGGTCTGGGTGATCGACATCCCCGGCTGGGGCCAAAGCTCAAAAAACCTGCAGGCCTTTGGCGACATCGGACCCTTCCAGAACGGGGCCCGCGCGGTCCTGGCCTTCATGGACGCGGTGGGCATTGCCCGCGCGCACCTGGTGGGCAATTCGCTGGGCGGTTCGGTGGCCCTGTGCCTGGCCATGTCGCACCCCGAGCGGGTGGACCGCATGGTGCTCATGGGCCCGGGCGGCGGCGTCGTGCCGGGCGCCACCGGGCCCACCGAGGGCATCATGCAGCTGACCCACTACTACCAGGGCGAGGGGCCCACCCTGGCCAAGCTCAGTGCCTTCATCGCCAACCTGGTGCACGACCCTTCGCTCATCACGCCCGAGCTGATCCGCCAGCGCTTTGAGGCCAGTGCCGATCCCGACATCTGCGCCAACCCGCCCATCCGGCCCCGGCCCGGCGGCCCGGGCAAGGAAACCTTCATCAGCCGCGACCCGCGCATGGCCGAGCTGCCCCACCGGGCCCTCTTCATCTGGGGCTTGCAGGACAAGGTCAACCCGGTGGGCGCGGTCGAGTCCTTCCGCGTGGTGCCGCATGCCGACTTTGTGCTGCTGACCCATTGCGGCCACTGGGCGCAGTGGGAGCATGCCGAGCGCTTCAACGACCTGGTCCTGAGCTTTTTGGCCCACCCATGAGCGCGCACCCCACCCCCATCCTGGAACTGGGCTACCTGGGCATCGAGGTGAGCGACATGCCGCGCTGGCGGCGCTTTGCCGCCGAGGTGCTGGGCATGCAGGTCGAGGACGGTCCGCCCGATGCGGCCGGCCAGGCCAGCACCCGTCTGCGCATCGACGCCGCACCCGCGCGGGTGCTGCTGCTGCAAGGGCCTGCCGACGACTGCGTGTGGGCCGGATGGCGCGTGGCCGATGCCCAGGCCCTGTCCGACTTTTGTGCGCGGCTGACGCAGCACGGCCTGCGCTGGCAGGTGGGCACGCCAGCCGAGTTGGCCCTGCGCAGCGTGCGCGGCATGGTGCACTTTGCCGATCCGGCCGGCAACCGGCACGAGGTGTTCTGGGGCCAGGCTGGCGCCGACACGCCCTTTGCCAGCCCGCAGGTGGCCAAGGGCTTTGTGACGGGCGCGGGCGGCATGGGCCACATCGTCTACGAGGTGCCCGACCCCGCCGCCGAGCGCGCCTTTGCCGAGCAGGTGCTGGGCCTGCGGCTGAGCGACACCATCCTGGCCGAGCCCGTGCCTGGCGTGCGGATCGAGTTTGCCTTTTTCCACGCCAACGAGCGGCACCACTCCTTTGCCTTCGGCCCGCGCCCGCCCCGGCCGGGGCCGGTCAAGCGCGTGCACCACTTCATGCTGGAGGTGCACGATGTGACCGAGGTGGGCCGCGCGCGCGACCGCTGCCTGGCCTTTGGCCAGCCCATCACCATGGACATTGGCGAGCACCCCAACGACCGCATGGTGTCCTTCTATGCCCAGACCCCATCGGGCATCCATGTTGAATTTGGCTGCAACGGCCTGCGTGTGGACGAGGCCCGCTGGGTGCCGCAGGTGCACCAGGGCATCAGCCTGTGGGGCCACAAGCCGCGCACCGACGCCCTGCCCAAGCCCTGACCTTTTTGGCCCTGAAATCCCATGACCGCAACCTTTGACACCGATGTGGCCGTGATCGGCTACGGCCCCTCCGGCCTGGCGGCCAGCCTCAAGCTGGCCCACCACGGCGTGCGCGTGACCGCGTTTGAAAAAGAGCGCAGCATCTACCCACGCGCCCGCGCCGTCACGGTCAATGACTGGACCATGCGCTGCTTTCAGTCGCTGGGGCTGGACCAGGCGCTGGCCCGCACCATGGATGCCACCGCCGCGCTGCGCTGGGTGACCTACGACGGGCAGCAGCTCATGCGGGTGGAGTTTCCGCCCTCGCGCTTTGGCCTGCACCCACGCTCCTACGCGATCTATCAGCCGGCCATGGAAGAGGTGCTGCGCGAGGCCGGTGCGGCCCTGGCCCCCAACCTGGCGGTGCGCTACGGCATGGCGGTCACCGATGTGCAGCAAGACGCCGACGGCGCCACCGTGCTCTGGCGCGACCTGGCCAGCGGCGAGGTGGGCCAGCTGCGCGCGCGCTATGTGCTGGCCTGCGACGGCGGCTCCAGCGCCACGCGCGAGCGCCTGGGCATACGCCTGCTGGGCGAGACGGTCGAGACGCGCTGGGTGGTGATCGATGCCCGCGTCAAACGCTGGTGGCCCGAGCGCCACATCCTGACCTTCTGGTCCGACCCAGAGCGCCCGGTGGTGGACATTGCGCTGGCGCTGGGCAACCACCGCTGGGAGTTTCCGCTGGCCGCGCACGAGTCCGAGGCCGACTTCGGCACCCACGCGCAGCTGTGGACCCTGCTGCGTTCGCTGGGCGTGAGCCCCGACGATGTCGACATCCACCAGCACGCCTTTTACAAACACCATGTGCGCCATGCCGAGCGCTGGCGCGACGGCCGCATCTTTTTGCTGGGCGACGCCGCGCACCTGATGCCGCCCTGGGCCGGCGCCGGCATGCAGTCGGGCATTCGGGATGCCTTCAACCTGGGCTGGAAGCTGGTGGAGGTGCTGCAAGGCCGCCTGCCCGAGTCGGTGCTGCAGACCTACGAGACCGAGCGCGCGCCCAATGTGGCGCAGATGACGCAGGCCTCGGTGCAGCTGGGCCGCATCATCCGCCGCGAGGTCACCGTGGCCGAGCTCGCGCCTGCGGGCGCACCGCCTGGCCAGCCCCTGGTCGAGATGCCCAATCGCAAAGACCCGGCGCTCGACGCTGGCTGGGTGCGCGGGCCCATCGGCCCGCACAGCATCATCGGCAAGATGGTGCCGCAGCCGCGCGTGGCCAACGCCCAGGGGCGGCTGTGCCTGCTGGACGACCTGCTGGGCACGGGCTTTGCCCTGCTGGGCGACGGGGTGGACCCGGCCGAGGTGCTAGGCCCCGCCGACAAGGCCGACTGGGACCGCCTGGCGGCGCGCTACCTGCGCGTGCTCTCGCCGCAAGACCGCGGGCGCGGGCAGCATGACATCATTGACCTGCAGGGCACCCTGCTGACCTGGATGCGCGAGCACCAGGTGCGCGTGGTGGCCGTGCGCCCCGACCGTTTCGTGGCGGCGTCCGATGCCAACGGGCTGGCCGTCCCCCTTGCTTGAACCCAGATCCTCCTCACGCCCATGACCTCTCGTTCGATTGCCAGCGCCGCCCATGCCTTGCGCACCGCGCGCGCCCAGCGCCAGCCCATTGCGCGCATCTCTGAAACCCATGGCATTGCCGGCCTGGACGCGGCCTATGCGGTGGCCGAAATCAACACCGCCGAGCGCATCGCCCAGGGCGCGCGCGTGGTGGGCCTCAAGGTGGGCCTGACATCGCGCGCGGTGCAGCAGCAGCTGGGCGTGGACCAGCCCGACTTTGGCGTGCTGATGGACGACATGGCCTATCTGAACGACGACGCCGTGCCCATGGCCCGCCTGATCCAGCCCAAGGTGGAGGGCGAGGTGGCCCTGGTGCTGGGCCGCGACCTGACGCAGGCCGTGCCGAGCTACGCCGAGTTCCTGGCCGCGCTGGCCTACGCGCTGCCGGCCATCGAGATCGTGGACAGCGCGATTGCCGACTGGAAGATCACCCTGGTCGACACCGTGGCCGACAACGCCTCGAGCGGCCTGTTTGTGCTGGGCGACCAGCCGGTGGGCATTGGCCAGTTGCACCTGGGCGAGCTGGGCATGACGCTGCAGAAAAACGGCCAGAGCGCCTCGGTGGGCACCGGCTCGGCCTGCCTGGGCCATCCGCTGCGCGCGGCCTACTGGCTGGCCTGCACCCTGGGCCAGCGCGGCACCGCGCTCAAGGCCGGCCAGGTGATTCTCTCGGGCGCGCTGGGCCCCATGGTGCCCGTGAGCACAGGCGACCGGGTGCATGTGTCCATCGGCGCCCTGGGCACCGTGGCCTGCCAGATGGTTTGAGGCAGCGCTGGCGGGGGCACCGCCGCGTCAGTAGCCGGCGGCTTCGTAGGGCGAGGGCGCCGACTGCTTGTAGACCAGCAGGTTGCGCACAAAGCCCAGAATTTTGTTTTGTTGGGAATCGAAGGCCTCGGTCCTGACGGTCAGGATGCCTTCGTTGGGCCGGGACTTGGAGGTGCGCGTCTCCAGCACCGTCGATTGGGAGCGCAGCGTCTCGCCTGCGGCCAGGTCGTGGTGCATCTCCACATCGTGCCAGCCCAGATTGGCCACCACCCGCCCAAAGGTCCGTGTGGTCATGGCCGTGGCCACTGACAGCACCCAGGCCTGGGGCAAGACCACCGACGGCATGCCCTGGGCCTGCGCCCACGCCGCATCGTGATGCTGCGCACTCCAGTTCATGGCACGCCAGGCCTTGACCATGCCCTCTTCGGCCCCCAAGGTGCGGCAGGGCCAGTGCACAAACTGCTCACCCGTCTGGAACTGCTCAAAAAACAAACCGGTCTGCTCGACATAGCGGCCCTGCGCGTCCACGCGGTGCGAGCGAAATCGCTCCTCCTGGATGGGGCGCAGATCGCGCAGATGGGCTGGGGCTTGCTGCGGCCCACGACCGCGCTTGTACACCCGTGCCACATAGGTCACCTTGGCCACCACCTGTGCCTTGTCGTTGAGCACCTGCCCCAGAATTTGCACCCGCCCGGTGTCGGCATCGCCGTCATCTTCATGGGCCAGGATTTCAGATTCGGCATAGAGCGTGTCGCCACCAAAGACCGGCGAGGTCATGGCAATGGTGTCAAAGCGGGCGATGCGCTGCCGCCGCGAGAAGGTCTTGGACGACAGGCCCATCAAAGCCTGCAGCGTGATGGTGCTGACCACCAGCGGCAGCTTCCAACTGGTCTGCTGCGCATAATGCGCGTCGTAGTGGATCATGGCGGCGTTGACCGTGTCCAAGGACTCCATGGCGTTGTCCTGCTGGCTGACCGTCATGCCAGGGCGGTGGACAAAGCGCTGGCCCACGGCCATGTCTTCAAAATCAAGGCCAAAGCGCTCCAGCAAGGCGCCGTCGGCCGTTTGTGCGTAGGCAAACCAACTCATGAGCGTGTCTCCTGTTGTGTCGCGGCCGCGCGTGCCAGCACCTGACGGGCCGAGCGCACCACCGGTTCGTCCACCATTCGGCCGTCGACCACACAGACCTGCCCTTGGGCCTGATCGGCGGCTTGCACAATGGCCTGGGCCCGCTCGATCTGGGCGGGTGATGGAAAAAAACAGTCGCGGATGGGCGCCACCTGACTGGGATGGATCGAGAATTTGCCGGTAAAGCCCATGGCTTTGGCGCGCAGCGTTTGTGCCCGCAGTCCGGCCTCGTCATCGAGCACCAGATGCGGCACATCCAGCAAGGCCACCCGGCCCAGTGCGGCCGCATGGGCCACCCGCCCACGGGCGTAGAGCAAGGTCTCCCAGTCCATCTCGCAGCCCAGGTCGGCCGACAAATCGGCCGCACCAAAGCCCATGCCCGCCAGACCTGGCGCGGTGGCAATCGACGCCACCTGCTCCAGACCGACGGCGGTTTCAATCAAGGCCAGCACCATGGGCAGCCGGGGGCTGTGCCGCTGCCAGCGTTGCAGGCAATCGCGCACATCATCGGCCGCTTCCACCTTGGGCAAGACCACCACGTCCGGCACCCAGCCATTGGCAAGGGCCACACAGAGCGCGGCATCGTCGGCTTCAAAGAAAGGGCCTTGCCGGGCATTCAGGCGCACACAGCGCAGCGCCCCTTTGTCACCCGGCTGACGTGGGCCTTGGGCGCGGAGCCAATCAAACACATGGCCGCGCGCCATGTCTTTGTCGCGCACCGCCACCGCGTCCTCAAGGTCCAGCACAATGCCATCGGCCTGGCTGGCCATGGCCTTGTCAAAGCGCGCGGGGTGATGCCCCGGGGTGAACAGCAAGGTGGCAACTTGGTGAAGGGACATCAGGGTTCTCCAGCGCCAGAGCGGCGCTGCATGTGCAGGCGATAGGTGTAGCGATCGCTGGGGTAGAGATTGACCGAGTGGATCAACACCTCGCCCTTGGCGTCGCGGTGCCAGCGCCGCACGCGCATGGCGGCTTCACCCGGCTTGGCCTGCAGCTCACGGGCCTGTCGCGCGCTGAGCTTGCAGGCTTCAAACTCCTGATCGATCGAGTGCAGGGTCACGCCAAACAGCGTTTCCATGCGCAGCACCAGCGAGCCTTTGAGGCCCGGCAGATGCCCCAGAATCGACTGATGCAGGGCCGAGAAATGGAATTCCGACAGACAGATCGGGCGCGCTTGCGGGCCCAGCCGCAGCGCCCGCACCACCAGCTTGCGGCCCTTGGCCGCGCTGGCTTCGTCCGCGCTGGCATCGTCCGTGTCGGTGGGTGCCTGCCATTGATGTGACAGCACCTGCAGCTGCGTGGACTCGGTAAATTGAAGCACCGAGTCGACCGAGTCGCTGGTGTGGACAAAACGACTGGCCGAGGTCTTGCGCAGCACATGCGTGCCCACCCCGGGGCGCCGGCGCACCAGGCCACGCTCGCTCAAGGTGTGCATGGCCGCCCGCACCGTGATGCGGCTGACGCCATAGTGCGCGCACAGCTGCGCCTCGCTGGGCAAGACCTCGCCCACCCCAAAGTCGCCGCTCTCGATGGCGCTCAGAATGTCTTGCGCCACCTGCAGGTACTTGGGACTGGTCTGCATGGACGGCCTCACAGCACGCCCTGATCACGCAGATGCTGGATTTGCGTGTCGCTCAGACCTGCCTCGCGCAGGACCCGATCGGTATGTTCGCCCAGCGCAGGTGCCGGGCCCACCGGCTTGCGATCGGCATAGCGAATGGGCGGCGCGATATAGCGGAACGCGCCACCAGCGGGCAGGGGGACCGCCTCAAGACGGCCGTTTTCGGTGACCCACGGGGTCTGCAGGGCCTGGGCCACGTCCAAAATGGGGGAGGCGGGCACATGTCCCTCAAAGATGTGCATCCACTCGGCGGTGGTGTGTGGCTGCAGGGCCTCGTCGATCAACTCGGTCAGCAGATCCCGGTGCACCAAGCGCTCCTTGAAGGTCAGAAAGCGCGGATCGTCAATCCAGGCCTGCCGACCCGTCAACTGGCACAGATTGCGCCAGAACTTTTCCTTGTTGCACATCAGGTAGATCCAGCCGTCGCCGGTGCGGTAGGTCTGGCATGGGGTGAGGGAGGCGTGCGAGGAGCGCGGCAGGCGGACCGTGGTGATGCCCTTGTTGAGAAACCAGTTGCCCTGGTAGTTCAGGTTGTAGAGGGCCAAGTCAAACAGGCTCACATCGACATCGCGCCCCAGGCCGGTCTCGCGGGCCGACATCACGGCGGCGATCAGGCCCATGCTCAGGACTGCACCGGTCATCAGGTCCACCAAGGACAGCCCGGCACGCGCCGGCGCGCTGCCAGGCTCGCCAGTCAAGGAGAAGTAACCCGCTTCGGCCTGCATCAGGAAATCGTAGCCGGGCCAATGGGCACGCTCGCCCTCACGCCCGTAGCCCGTCAGATGGGCACAAACCATGTGCGGAAAGCGTTCAGACAGCTGCGCGTAGGTCAGACCCAGTTTCTCGGGCACATCGCCCCGCAGATTGCTCATGACCGCGTCGCAATGGGCCAGCAACTGCGCCAGCACCTTGCGGCCTTCTGGGTGTTCCAGGTCCAGTGTGATGCTTTGTTTGCCCCGGTTCAGACCCTGAAAGAAGACGCTGGCGGCGCTGGCATCGACCTCGTCAAGCCAGGCCGGCCCGACCGTGCGCCCGACGTCGCCGCCTTGTTTGGGGCTTTCGACCTTGATGACCTGGGCACCCATATCCACCAGAAACTGCGTCCCAAAAGGACCAGCACCGTATTGCTCAATGGCAAGAACGCGAAGACTTTTCAACATGGCGAATGTATCCTATCATAATGTCATGACAATTGAGCAAGATAGATTCATTCCGCCAATCAACACCCAACAGGAGACTGCCATGACCCCCCGTCGATCACTGCTCAAATGGAGCGCGTGCCTGCCCGTTCTGGCGGGCGCCTGCCTCTGGCTTTCGGCCACGGCCGCCCTCGCGCAAAGCTTTCCCAGCAAGACCGTGCGCATCGTGGTGCCCTTTCCGCCGGGCAATGCGAGCGATGTGGCCGCCCGCGCTTTGGGGGACAAATTGGGGCAGCGCATCGGCCAGACCGTCATCGTCGAGAACAAGGCCGGCGCTGCCGGCGCGGTGGGGGCCGAGTTTGTGGCCAAGTCCGCGCCCGATGGCCACACGCTCATGATCACCTCGCTCTCGCCCATCGTGATCAGCCCACACATCAACAAGTCATTGCCCTACGATGCGCTCAAAGACTTCGTGCCGGTCGCGCGGGTGGGCTACACCGGCATGATCCTGGTGGTGCCCAGCAGCTTCCCGGTCAATACCGTCCCCGAATTGATCGCGTATGCCAAGAACAATCCGGGCAAGCTCAGTTATGCCTCGGTGGGCGCTGGCACCTTGTCCATGCTGACCATGGAGGTGTTCAAGAAATCCACCCAGCTCGACATCCTGCATGTGCCCTACAAGGGCAGCGCGCAGGCCATGACCGATTTGATTGGTGGCACCGTGCCGCTGATGTTTGACGGCATGACCTCCTCGTACACCCATGTGAAGTCTGGCCGCCTCAAGGCCCTGGCCATTTCGGCTGGCCGGCGTTCCGACCTGGCCCCGGAAATCCCCACCTTGCGTGACTCGGGTATCCAGGGCTTGCTGGATGTGAGCGTGGACGGCTGGACCGGCGTGTTCGCGCCGGCGGGCACCCCGGCTGCGGTGGTGAACTACCTCAACCAGGAAATCAACAAGGTGCTGGAAGACCCCGACTTCAAGCGCCGCGCCAACGGCCAGAGCATGGACGTGTACTCGCCCGCAACACCGGCTCAGTTCACCGAATACGTGCGCAGCGAGCATGCCCGCTGGAGCAACGTGATCGCCCCGCTCAAGCTCGATCCAAACTGATGCGGCCCCGGCATGGCGGCGCGCGCCGTCATGCCAGCCCCCCCGCGTGCTGAAGTCGTGCGCGCAAGTCCTCGAGCGCGGCCGTCGATGCGCTGTCGCGCGTGACCAGGCCCAGGCCGCCCAATGAGGCGCTGGGCAGTTCCACCGCCAGCGGCACCGCCGCCCCGGTATCGACCATGGTCGAGATCAGGCTCTTGGGCACCATGCCCACCGCCAGCGCTGCGCGCATCACCTCTTGCACCACCATCAGCGAGGTGGTGACCAGGGGGTAGAGCGGCGGCCGGGCGGGCTGCGCGTCCCACAAGGTGTCAAAAAAATCGCGCACCCGCATGCCCGGTGGCGGAAGAATCCAGGGGTAACGCACCAGTTCGGGCAGGGCAATGCGCCGCCGCCGCGCCATCGGGTGCTGGGGCGACGCCATCACCACCGGCTCATCGGTCATCAGCAGCTCGAACGTCCAGTTGGGCGGCAGCTCGCTCGGTTGGCGGCAGATCACCGCGTCCAGCCGGCCGGCCGACAGCTCGGCCAGCAATTGCGACATGTTCTCTTCGACCAGCTCGATCTGCAGGCCCTCGTGCGCCTGCAAAAACGCCGGCAGCACCTTGGCCAGCAAGCCCGTGGCCGCCGCCGGGATGCAGCCCAGCCGCAGCAGGGCGCGGGTGTTGGACTGCAGGGCGCTGAGCGTTTCGGTTGATGCGCGCAGGGCCAGCATCACCTGCCGGGCCACCGGGATCACCGCCTGACCCTGGGGCGTGGCCCGCACGCCGCGGCGGTGGCGCTCAAAAAGCGTTGCCCCCAACAGGCCCTCCATGTCGGACAGCGCCTGCGTGGCGGCCGGTTGGCTCATGCCCACGATGGCCGCTGCGCGCTGCACGCTGCCCGAGTCGGCCAGGGCCACCAGCAGCTGCAGATGCCGCAGCCGCCCGCGCGCCAGCAGGCGGTTGAACAGAACACTGGGGTGGGTGGACATGGTAGGACATTATAAGAATTTCCAATATCAAGCCGATAAATCCTATTTGATAGACAAATATGTGGCGTTCACAATAGCGCCCATCAAAGGAGATGCCAAGATGACCCCTACCCGTCGCCAATTGTTCTGGCTGGCCTTGTCGGCCGCCCTGGGCCTGAGCGCTGTGACCGCCCAAGCGCAGACCTATCCGGACAAGCCCGTCAAGCTGATCGTGCCCTTTGCCCCGGGCGGCTCCACCGACATCGTGGCCCGCCTGGTTGCCGACCGCATGCAGCAGGCCCTGGGTCAGGCGGTGGTGGTGGAAAACCGTGCCGGGGCGGGCGGCGCGATTGGCTCCGAGGCCATCGCCCGGGCCACCCCCGACGGCTACACCATTGGCGTGGGCACCGTCAGCACCCTGGCCGTCAACCCGGTGCTGCTCAAGGCCTCGCGCGTGGACCCGCTCAAGGACTTTGCGCCCATCACCGCGCTGGCCTCCATTCCGGCCGTCTTCTCCACCCACCCCAGCCTGAAGGTGCAGGACTTCAACGCCTTCCTGAAAATGGTGCGCGCCAAGCCTGATCACTACACCACCGGCTCGCCGGGCAACGGCACGATTGGTCACCTGATCATCGAAGCCATGAACGATGAGCTCGACATCCAGCTGCGCCACATCCCCTACAAGGGCATGGGCCCGGTGATCAACGGCGCGCTGGCCGGCGAGACACAGATCCTGAGCGACCAGTACCCCTCGTCGGCGCCGTTCATCAAGGCCGGCAAGCTGGTGCCGTTTGCGGTGGCCGCGCCCCAGCGCCTGGCCGGATTGCCCAATGTGCCCACCCTGCGCGAGCTGGGGCATGCAGAGCTCAATGAGCTGGCCGTGACCTGGTTTGGCCTGGTGGCCCCGGCGCGCACGCCCAGCGCCGTCGTGGCCCGCCTCAATGCGGCCGCTGTCGAGGCCCTCAAAGACCCCGCCTTGCAGACGCGGCTGCGTGACCTGGGCGCCCAGCCCATCGGCAACACCCCGGACCAATTTGGCAAGGCCATCGCCGTGACCCTGGAGCGGGTGCGCAAGGTGGTGGTGTCGCGCAAGATCGAAGCCGAATGAGCACCGCGCTGCTGACCCCGCTGGCGGACACCATCCAGGCCCAGGCCCTGGCCCAGCACCCACAGGTGGTGGCCTGGCGCCGGCACATGCACCGGCACGCCGAGCTGTCCTTCCAAGAGGTGGACACCGCCACCTTTTTGGAGCACGAGCTGCGCCAGATCCCGGGCCTGCACATCGAGCGGCCCACGCCCACCAGCCTGGTGGCCACGCTGCGCGGCGCCAAGCCGGGGCGTGTGCTGGCCATCCGTGCCGACATTGATGCCCTGCCCATCCAGGACCAGAAGGCCTGCGACTACGCCTCGGTTCGGGCCGGGGCCATGCACGCCTGCGGGCACGATGGCCACGCGGCCATGTTGCTGGGGGCAGCGCACCTGCTTGCGGGCCTGCGCGAGGCGCTGCCGGGCGAGGTGCGGTTTTTCTTTCAGCACGCCGAGGAGCAACACCCTGGCGGCGCGCAGCAAATGGTGGATGCCGGCGTGATGGTGGGCGTGGACCGCATCATCTCGGCGCATGTGATGTCGACGGTGGACACCGGACAGATCACCGTTCTCGATGGCCCCACGCTGGCCAGTTCGGACCGCTTTGTCCTGCAGGTGCAGGGCAAGGGCGGCCATGCGGCCAACCCAGACCGCTGCGTCGACCCGATCTGGATTGGCGCGCAGATCGTGGCCAATCTGCAGGCCGTGGTGGCACGCAACACCGATGCGCACGAGGCCCTGATCCTGTCGGTCACGCAGTTCCATGCCGGCTCGGCCTTCAACGTGATCCCGGACAGCGCGCAGATCAGCGGCTCGGTGCGTTGCTACGCCCCGCAAGTGCGCGAGCGCGTGCCCGCGCTGATCGAGCGCATCGCCAATGGGGTGGCCCAGGCGCACGGCGCGCAGGTGACGCTGGACTATGTGCAGGGCTACCGCCCCGTGGTGAACGACCCGGTCACCGCCGCGGCCCTGCGCGAAGCGGTGCGCACCGCCGTGCCCGAGGTGGCCATGCCGGTCATGAACCCCTTGCCCAACAGCGAGGACTTCAGCGCTTTCACCCAGCATGCCCCAGGCGCCTACGCCCTGATCGGCGCGCGCAGCCAGGCCAAAGGCATCTGCCACCCGCACCACCATCCCTTGTTCGACTTTGACGAGGATGCGCTGATGCATGGGGTGCGCATGTTTGTGGCGGCGCCGTTTGTGCTCAATGCCATGAACTGAGTCCGCCGCCGATTGGCCCTGCAGGGCCGTGGCCTATGGCGCCTGCGTCGGGCGCAGCGCTGGCAGCATCTTGCGAACATCGCCGTGCAGGGATGTCAGTGTGCTGTCGAACGACAGATGCGGCAGGTGCTCGACCACGAGTTGGGCCACCGATTGCGCCTGGGCCAAGTCTCGCGGCTTTTTCAGGGGCTCGCGCTCAGGCAAGCCCGACAGCCAGGCCTTGTGCAGGGCAAAGGCCCGGGGGTCGGGCACACGCATGGGAACCGGCCAGCCGTCTTCGTCCACGGCCACCGCTTCCAGCTTGGGTGAATTGAGCAACCACTGCAGGCCCGGCACTTCAATCGCCACCAGATCGGATTGGGCAAAGGTGACGTGGTCCGTGGCTTGCATGCCCCTGGGGGCCATCACCAAATCAATCATGAACTGACCGGCGTTGGCGGCCCGGTAGCTGTCTTTGCGGACACATTCAAACGTTTTGTCGGCTTTTTTGAGCAAGCCCAGAAGCCCCTCGCCATCGAGCTTTTCAGAGACCACCGTCATCTGTTGGCGGGTGTCATCCAGCAGGTCGACATCGCCCGAGGCCAACAATTCGAGCAGGAAGTGAACACCTGCTGCGGCCTTGACGATAGCACCCACTGGCGCACTTGGGCGAGCGCAGGGGCGCGATGCGCTGATCAGCAGCGTTCCCACAACAGTTGTCCACCCAGATGGCATCGGTTCTGAACGCTGGCCCTGTACGCCGTGAGCATTCACGCCACCCATTGGCGCGCCCTGCCGCAGCAGCGCGATGGGAACGACCCAGCGGCCCGTCTGCGGGGGCACAAGCGGTCATGGACGCCAGCAGGTGCACACCGCCACGCACGTGTTCAACAAAACGTGTGCATGCGTCTTGTGTGTAAACAAAAGTGATACATAATGCGAACTAAAGAACTCGGTTTGTGACGTCTGGCTGGGAGGCATGGGCGGTGGGCAGGCCGAAACGGCCGGACGCTCATTGCAGGGATCACCATGGACCAGACCACGCCACCCACCGAACTGGGGCATAGCCCCGATGCCCATGCCCAGCGGCAGGCCGAGTTGCTGCGGCTGATTCGTCAGACCGCGCCCGAGGTCATGAGCGATCAGCACATCGATTGGGACAAGCTTCGGGACTTGTTGGGCCAGGAACAGCTGGCCCCTGCGCCCGAGCATTACGAGCTGCTATGGGCCGGCAAGACCGCGGCCCGGCGCGAGATCCAGGTCACCAGCACCCACACCCTGCGCCCCGATCCGCACAACCCGCTCAGCGCCCCCCACATGCTGATCGAGGGCGAGAACCTGGAGGTGCTGCGCGTGCTGCAGAAAAGCTATTACGGCAAGGTCAAGATGATTTACATCGACCCGCCCTACAACACCGGCAACGACAGCTTTGTCTACCCCGACGACTATTCCGAAACGTTGGCGGAATACCAGCTGCGCACGGGCGAAAAGAATGCGGCTGGTTATCTGAACAAGCAAAGTCTGTGGAAGAAGAACAGCAAGGAAAGCGGGCATTACCACAGCGCTTGGCTGTCGATGATGTACCCGCGCCTGTATTTGGCGCGCAATTTGTTGCGCGATGATGGGGTGATCTTCATCAGCATTGACGACAACGAGGCCGCCAATCTCAAGCTGCTGTGCGACGAGGTGTTTGGGTCGGAGAATTTTGTGTCTCAACTAATTTGGGAGCGCGCTTACTCGCCAAAGAACGATGCGCGTTTCGTTTCAAGTAGCCATGACTACGTTGTCATGTACGCCAAAAAGATAACTAACTTTGAAATTGGTCGATTGGAGCGAACTGACGAAGCCAATGCACGGTACAACAATCCAGATAACGATCCAAGAGGTGTGTGGAAACCAGGCGATATGTCTGTCAAAACCTATAACGCGGAATGTGATTACGAAATAAAAATTCCATCAGGTCGAATAGTTAATCCACCACCAGGTCGATGCTGGCGCTTGACCAAGAGTGCTTATTTTGAAAGGGTGAGGGAAAACAGAATCTGGTTTGGTAGTGATGGCAACAGTGTCCCTAGCATCAAGCGATTCCTGTTCGAATTGAAATTCAACGGTATGGTGCCAACCTCGATCATGACTTATAAGGAAGTCGGGCACAGTCAGGAGGGCGCGAAAGAATTGATTGCTCTTTTGGATGCAGGTGTTTTTGATGGCCCTAAGCCCGTACGCCTATTGAAGAGGTTAATCAGGCTTTCAAATGCGACAGATGACGCAATAATTTTGGATTTCTTTGCAGGGTCGGGGACAACGGCACAAGCGGTGATGGAGACGAACCTAGAAGATGAAGGAAGTCGTCACTCCATTTCAGTTCAATTTCCCGAAATGCTCCAGAGCGTGAGTCCAGCTTTCAAAGCCGGCTACCGCACCATTGCCGACATCACCCGTGCCCGCATCGCCAAGGTGATCGAGCAGCTCAAGCTAAAACATCCCACTCTGACCATCGATCTGGCCTGCGCGCACTTCACCCTGGCGCCGTCCAACTTCAAGGTCTGGCAAAGCGACGCGCTGGACGCGCAAGCCCTGCGCGACCAACTGGTCCTGTTCAAAAAGACCGAGCAAGGCGATGCCGCGCGGGCCCGCGCCACCCAACAGGCCATGCTGGCCGAGCTGCTGCTCAAGCACGGCCTGGGCGCGTTGGGTGTTCACGCCATCAGCAGGCCCTTGGCTGTGGCGGGCGGGGTGACGGTGCACCGGGTGCTGATGCCCGACGACCGCACCATGTGGCTGTGTTTTGAGCCCTGCACCGCCGCCCTGAAAGACGCCATCGTCAAGGACCGGCCCGCGCAGGTGGTGATGCTGCATTCTTGCTTTGTGGGCGACAAGGCCGACGAGCAGCTGGCCAATCTGCAGCTGGAGCTGGCGGGCCTGGACATTGGCCTGACGGTGGTGTGAGGCGCGTCACATGTCCGGCCCCATGAAACTTCAGTTCAGTCACCAGGACCACCAACACCAGGCCGTGCAGGCGGTGGTTCAGGTCTTTGACGGCCAGCCCATGGCCAAGAGCGAGTTTTCGCTGGTGGGCACAGCGGCCAGCGTGCACTATGCGCACGACGGCAGCATCGGCAACGCCCTGGTGCTGTCCGATGCACAACTGCTCGAGAACGTGCGCGCGGTGCAACAGGCCCAAGGGATGGCGCCGTCGGATGCGCTGATCGCCTCGGTGTCCGATGCGCCCGCCCCGCCAGGGGCTGGCCCCACCGTGTTCTGTCCGCTCAATTTCAGCATCGAGATGGAGACCGGGACGGGCAAGACCTATGCCTTCATCAAGACCATGTACGAGCTGAACCGGGTGTACGGCTTCAAGAAATTTGTGGTGGTGGTGCCCAGCGTGGCCATTCGCGAAGGCACCATGAAGAACCTGGCCATCACCCGCAGTCACTTTGCCGCCGACTACGCCCAGGTGCCCTGTGTGCACATCCTCTACGACAGCAGCAAGCTGACCGAGCTGCGCCATTTTGCGCAAAGCGATGCCCTGTCGGTGCTGGTGATCAACATCGACAGCTTCACCAAGGACAGCAACAAGATCAAGCAAAAGGGCGAGCGGGCGTTTGCGCCCATCGAATACATCCAGTCGGTCCGCCCGATCGTGATCGTGGACGAGCCGCAGAACTTCGAGACCGATGTGCGCCGCCGCGCCCTGCAGGACCTGAATCCGCTGTGCACGCTGCGCTACTCGGCCACACACCAAGCCCCCTACAACCTGCTGTACCGCCTGAACCCGGTGCAGGCCTACGACCTGGGGCTGGTCAAGCAAATCGAGGTGGATGGGGTGCTGGCCGACGATGACCAGAACCAGGCCTATGTGAAGCTTGAAAAAATCACACCGGGCAAAACCGCGGCCGCGACGCGAATCGTCTTGCAGCTGATGTGCGCCACCGCCAAGGGCATGCAGAAAAAATCCGTCACGATCAAAGCGGGCGATACCGACCTGCAGGCCAAAACCGGCAACGATCGCTACGCGGGCCTGATGGTCAAGGACATGGGCACCGACTATGACACCGGCGTTCGCTATGTGACGCTGTCCGATGGGCGCATGCTGCGCGAGGGCGACAGCCTGGGCGGCCTGAACGACGACGTGATGCGGTTCCAGATCGAGCGGACGGTGGCGGCGCACTTTGCCAAGCTCCGGTTTTTGCAGCCCAAGGGCATCAAGGTGCTCAGCCTGTTCTTTATCGACAAGGTGGCCAATTACCGGGGCTACGACGACGAGGGAAACCCCAGTCCGGGCAAGCTGGCGCTTTGGTTCGAGCAAGCCTTCAACCAGCACGCCAGCCATCCGTCGAACCAGGGCTTGATCCCACACCCGGCGCAGGCGGTGCACAACGGCTATTTTTCGGGCGACAAAAAAGGCAAGGGCGCCAGCGCCCGGACGGTGTGGGTGGACACCTCGGGCAGCGTGGCCAAAGACGACAGCACCTATCAGCTGATCATGAAGGACAAGGAGCGCTTGCTGAGCTTGGACGAACCCCTGCAGTTCATCTTCAGCCATTCGGCGCTGCGCGAGGGTTGGGACAACCCCAATGTGTTCCAGATCTGCACGCTCAATGAAACCCGCAGCACCATGAAGAAGCGCCAGGAGATCGGGCGGGGCCTGCGCCTGTGCGTGAACCAGCAGGGCGTGCGGGTGATGGACAAGCAGGTGAACGTGCTGACCGTTGTGGCCAATGAAAGCTACGAGGCCTTTGCGCAGGGGCTGCAGCAAGAGATACAGGACGACACGGGCATGAATTTTGAGGGCCGTGTGAAGAATGCCCGCGCCAAGGCACGCATTGAGCGCAAGCCCCTGAGCGCCGCGCACCAGGCCATGTTCACGGCCATCTGGAACCAGATCAACTACCAGACACGCTACAGCGTGCGCCTGGACACACCGGCGCTGATCGAGGCCTGTCGCAAGGCCTTGGCCAACACCGAGCATTACCCCAAGGTGCGTCCCCCCAAAATCCGCGCCAGCAAAGGCCAGATCCTGCTGGGGCCGCAGGGCGTGACGGGCATCGAGACAGGCCGCGCAGACACCGTGGCCACTGGCCACAGCACGCAGGTGCCGGATGTGTACGCTTACATCCAGAACCGGGTGCACCTGTCGCGCGAGACCCTCTTTGCCATTCTGGACGGCAGCGGCCGGCTGGACGAATTGCTGGTGAACGCACAGGCCTTTCTGGACACGGCGGTGCGGGCCATCAGCACCTGTTTGCAGCACCTGATCACCCAGGGCATCGAGTACCACACCATGGCCGATCAGCGCTACGAGATGAGCCTGTTTGACGAGGCCCTGGAGACCTACCTGAGCAGCGTCTATCCACCCCCTGACGCGGGCCTGTCCCAGCCATTGGACAAAACCTTGCTGCAGGCGCAGCCGCTTGACGAGCAGAAGGCCCCGATGGGCCAGCCCTTTGCGTGCGTGCTCAGCGACAGCGAGGTCGAGAGCCGCTTCTCGCGCGATTGCGCCTTGAGCACGCGGGTGAAGTTTTTCTTCAAGCTACCGAGCCGCTTCAAGATCCCAACCCCTCTGGGCACCTACAACCCGGACTGGGCGGTGGTGATGGAGGACGCGCAACGGGTGTTCTTTGTGCTCGAAACCAAGTCCACCACCATCACCGAGGCCCTGCGCCCCACCGAGCGCCTGAAGATCGATTGCGGCAAACGCCACTTCGCCCTCAACCCCGCGCTGGTGTTCAGGACGGTCACGGGGTTGGCGGATTTGGACTGAGGCAGCGGCCAAGCAGGCGGCGCCTTGGTTTGATTGGCGCCCGTTGCCGTGCGCACACCTCCTCACCCCCAAGCCCCAAGCCTCACGCCGGTTTGGACGCGTCCTTGAACAGGCTCAGGTTCACCGGGAAGGTGCGGTTGGCGGGGTCTTGGTCGGCGCTGGTGAATGGGGCCACGCGGGTGGTGTATTCCAGGCGCAGGCCGTTCGGGTCATCAAAAAAGAAGGACTGATACGGCGGCAGGTTCAGGATGGGGCCCACCACCACCTGCTGGGCCAGCAATTGCTCGCGCCGGGCCAGCAGGGCCTCCAGCGATTCGCAGCGCAAGGCAAAGTGGAAGGTGCCCGGCGGCACGCCCAGGCCGCCGTTGATGCCCGCGTCGTAATCGGTGGCCACGCCCGGGGTGCCGTGCCACTGCATAAAGGCCAGCGCGCAGCCGTTGCCGGTGTGAAAAAAGACATGGTCCACCTCGCCGCCTTCTTGCACCAGCATCCGCTCGTGGATCAACACCTCAAAGCCCAGTTGATGTTCGTAAAAATGCCGCGTGGCCGCCATGTTGCGGGTGCCAAAACTTAGGTGATCGATGGTCATGATGTCAGTCCTTCAAGAAGTGGGAGACGGCCCGGACGTAGCCCGCCGGGTCCTCGTAAAACGGCATGTGCGAGCAGCCCGGAAAGAAGGTCAGCTGGCCATGGGGCAAGCGGTCGCGCGCCATATTGGCCAGCTCCGGGACAATGTAGTCGTGCTCGCCGTGCACCAGCAGCACCGGCAGGTGCAGATCGGGCAGGGCGTCCATGCGGTTCCAGTCCCGGATGCTGCCGGTGCATTGAAAGAAGTAAGGGCCGAACATGCTGGCAAAGATGTCGGTGCCCAGGTGCTGCATGCACCAGCCCAGCGCATCGGGCCAGGGGTGGCGGCGGCACACATGCCGGTGCATCAGCAGGGTCACGGCGGCCTGGTATTCGGGGTGATCGGTGGTGCCCATGGCCTCGTGCCGGGCCATCATGGTGCAGGTCTCGGTGCCCAGGGCCAGCTTCTTGGCCTCAAAGCCCCGTTGCATGCGGGGCAGGTCAAACGCGGTGTCGGCCGCCACCAGGCGCCCCACGTTTGCGCGATGGCGCAGCACATACTCCAGGCCCAGCACCCCGCCCCACGATTGCCCCAGCACATCGATGCGCCCAAGGCCCAGGCCCAGGCGCACCGCCTCCATCTCGTGCACCGAGCGCTCCAGTGACCAGGCCACAGCGCCCGGGGCGCAGGGCGACTCCCCGCATCCAAGTTGGTCCCAGGTCACCAGCCGCCACCCCGCGCTGGCCAAGGCCTCGTGGCTGTCCCGCAAATACAGCGAGGGGCAGCCCGGGCCGCCATGCACCAGCATCAAGGTGCGGGGCCCATCGCCCAGGCTGAAGGTCATGACGGTGTGCCCATCCACCCTCAGGGCCCGGCGTTCCCATGTGCGCATCGACATTTCCCCCAAAACCGAAATCAAGGATTGCTGCCAGGCGCGTGGGCCCCGGGCATGGGGCGCGCGCCAGCGCTTGGTGTTGAATTAGACTTTAGTATATGTCGAAAAGGCGGCTTGGGCGCTGCTGGCGGGGTACCCGTCGTCAAGGCCGCCGCCGCGCACAGGCCCCGAACTGCCCCCGGTACCAGCGCGAGAACGCGCTCGGCGCCGAAAACCCCAGCAGCCCCGACACCTCGGACAGCGGCCGCGATGCGTCTTGCAGGAACTGGCCCACCATGTGGCGCCGGTGTTCGTCCACCAGGGTCTGAAACCCCGTCGCCTCTGCGGCCAGGCGCCGGGTGAGGGTGCGGCGGTCGCAGCCCAGTTGCTGGGCCACCACCTCGGCGCGGCATTGCCCCAGCGGCAGCAGGTACAAAATCAGTTGCCGCACCTGGTCGGCAAAGGTGGGCGCGCTCACCGCCTGCGCCACCACCAGCTCTTGCGCGTACCGGGCCATGATGGGGTCGGCGCTGGGGTTGGGCTTTTCCAGGTCAGAGCGGTTGCAGACCATGCCGTTGAACTCTTGCCCAAAGGCCAGTCGATCGCCAAACAGCCGGTAATGGACGCTGCGGTTGGCCGGCGCGCTGTGGGCCAGGCAGATCAGCCGGGGGCGCCATGTCACCCCCATGAACTGGGTGAGCAAGCGGTGGGTCACGGCCAGGGCCAGCTCGGCCCCCTGGCGCATGGTGCCGTCATGGTCGGCCACAAAGGCCTCGCGGATGAACACCAGGTCTTCGGCCTCTTCCACCTGAACCACCAGGGCCTCGTTGTGCACGCGGATGTGGCGCACGATGGCGTCCAGGGCGTGGCGCAGGGTCGGCTCGTCGCGCAGCAAAAATCCCAGCGCGCCCAGGTTGGAGAGCTGGCGCGACTCGGCCATGCGCAAGCCAAAGGCCGGCTCGTTGGCCTCCTTGGCCGCGATCTCGAGCAGCTTGCCCACGGCCGTGGCCTCGACCTTCATGTCCGGATCGCTCAGGCACTTGATGGGCAGGCCCACACGGCGCACCAGGGCGATCGGGTCCAGGCCGCATTGCGTCGCGATCTTGCTGAAGTCCGTCAGGCTGGCGCTGCGGGTGAGGGTGGGCATAGGGAATTCCCGGAATGTCTCAATATGGTAAGTCAATGTCCCTTTATGTCAATTGGCGCTGGCCCGCCGTGCCAATACTGGTGACGTGTTCAACGCATCCGCGCCGGAAATGTCACACGATCCCAACGCCACCCCCACCCCTATCAGCGACACCCTGCGGGCCCACGGCCGCTGGAACCCGAACTGGGACCCGATTGCGCAGGTCGACGATGTCTGGATGGAGAAGTTCCTGACCATGGGCACGCATGCCATGCATGTGCTGGACCCCAAGACCTATGAGTTGATTGCCATCGCCGTCGACGCCTCCTGCACGCACATGTACGCCCCCGGTGTGCGCACCCACATCCGAAAGGCCTTGGACCTGGGCGTGACGGTGGAGGAAATCACCGCCGTGCTGCAGCTGACCTCGGTGCTGGGCCTGCACACCATGAGCATGGGCGCGCCCATCCTGCTCGAAGAAATGGCCGCCCGTGGCCAGAAGACCTGACCCCCTGTTTGACGAGACCCCACCATGCAATTTCTTGACGACTCCCTCCTGCCCGAGCACCAACCCAAGCTGGTGATCCAGGTCGCCCCCTATGGCCCGCAATGGGTCCCGGGCGACAGCGACGACATCCCGGTCACCATGGACCAGCAGATCCAGAAAGCGGTGGATTGCTACAACGCCGGCGCCACCGTGCTGCATGTGCATGTGCGCGAAATGGACGGGAAGGGCAGCAAGCGCCTGTCCATGTTCAACGAGATGCTGGCCCGCCTGCGCGAGGCGGTGCCCAAGATGGTGCTGCAAGTGGGCGGCTCGATCTCGTTTGCGCCCGAGGACGATGGCCAGGCCGCCAAGTGGCTGTCGGATGACACGCGCCACATGTTGGCCGATCTGCGGCCCGTGCCCGACCAGGTGACGGTGGCCATCAACACCATGCAGATGAACATCATGGAGCTGATGATGGCCGGGGACACCGACGGCACGTCCTTTGACAACCCGCAGTTGCAGGCGGCCTACCAGGACATGATCGTGCCGTCCAACCCCAGCTGGCACAAGGAGCACATCCGCCGCCTGGTCAACGCCGGCATTCAGCCGCACTTCATGCTGGGCACGATCCACCAGCTCGAGACGGTCGAGCGCCTGATCCGCCGAGGCCACTACAACGGTCCCCTGATCCTCAACTACGTGGCCATTGGCGGCGGCGCGGCGGGCCTGAACCCCGCCGACATGCTGGAGTTTGTGCGCCGCGTGCCCGATGGCGCGGTCCTGACCATCGAAACCCTCAACCGCCACATCTACCCCATGATGGCCATGGCGATTGCGCTGGGCCTGCATGTGCGCTGCGGCATCGAGGACACCCTCAATGGGCCACACCGTGGGCGCATGACCTCGGTGCAGCAGGTCGAGCACATGGTCAAGCAGGCCCGGCTGCTCAACCGCGAGGTGGCCAACGGCGACGAGGCCCGCGAGATTTACCAGATTGGTCAGTTTTACAAGAATCCCGACGAGACCCTGGCCAAATTGGGGTATGCGCCCAATCGCCGCCCGGGCGAACGCGGCGTCCCCATGCGCCAAGCCTGACCCCCGATTGTTGACCCCATAGGAGACATCCATGACCCCCATTTCCCGCGTTTTTTCTGCCCACCGCCGCGCCTGCCTGGCGCTGGGTCTGGCCCTTGGCACCCTGGGCCTGTCGGCCACGGCGCAGCCCCTGTCCGATCGGCCGATCCGCATCGTGGTGGGCGCACCGGCCGGTGGCACCGCCGACATCATTGCCCGCCTGGTGGGCAATGCCATGTCCACCAGCATGGGTCAGCCCGTGGTGATCGACAACAAGCCCGGCGCGGGCGGTGCGATTGCCATGGACGCCATGCTCTCGGCCCCCAAGGACGGCCACACCTACTTGCTGTCGGTCAATGCCCTGGTGACCGAGCTGCCCCATTCCATCAAGCCCAAGTACGACCCCTTCAAAGACCTCAAGCCGCTGGTGGAGCTGGCCGGCGGGGGCCTGGTGCTGGTGGGCAACGCCGCCTTGCCGCCCAAGGACCTCAAGGAAATGATTGCCTACGTCAAGGCCAATCCGGGCAAGATCAACTTTGCGTCGTACACGCCGGGCACGCTCTCGCATGTGCTGGGCCTGCAGCTCAATCAGCTGGCCGGTCTGGACATGAACCATGTGGGCTACAAGGGCTCGCCGCCGGCCTTGCAGGACGTGATGGGGGGCTCGGTGCAGTTCATGTTTGATGGCCTGGCCACATCGGTGCCCAATATCCGCGGCGGCAAGCTGCGCGCATTTGCGGTCACGAGCCCGCAGCGCTCGCATGTTTTGCCCGATGTGCCCACCATGGCCGAGCTGGGCTACAAGGACATGACGCGCACGGCCTGGCTGGGCCTGTGGGCCGTGCCGGGCCACCCGGACGCCGCGCTGCAGCGCGTGCGCGCAGAAGCCCTCAAGGCCATGGCCACCCCCGGGGTGCGCGATCGCCTGATGGCGGTGGGCCTGAACGTGAACACGCAAAACCCGCCCACGCCCGAGCAAATGGCCAAGAGCCTGCAAGAGGATTTCGATTCGGTGGGCGCGATGCTGCGCTCGGTCAACTACAAGCCCGAGTGATTGGCCATGTTGCTGCAAGGCAAGGTGGTGCTGGTCACCGGTGCGGGGCTTGGCTTGGGCGGCACCATTGCCCAGGCCATGGCCCGGGAAGGGGCCTCGCTGGTGATTTGCGATGTGAACCCAGCGGCCCTGCAGGCCACCGAGGCGGCCCTGACCGCCTTGGGGGCCCCCTGCCTGGCCCTGCACTGTGATGTGTCCGACAGCGCCGCCGTGGACCAGATGTTTGCGCAGGCGGGCGAGCGCTTTGGCACGGTGGATGTGCTGGTCAACAACGCCGCGCGCATCCCCAATTCCCCCCAAGAGACCGAGCGGCGCAACCGGCACTATGCCTATGTGACAACGCCCATGCCGCGCCAGGCGCTGGGCATTGTGGCCGGCTTGAGCGATGAGGACTGGCTCAAGTGGTGGGGCGTGAACATGCACGGGGTGTTTTATTGCACCCGGGCGGCCTTGCGTTACATGCAGGCGCAGCGCTCGGGCCGCATCATCAACATCGCCTCGGTGGCGGGCATGGGCGCGGCCAGCATGCACAGCCCAGGCTACTCAGCGGCCAAGGCCGGCGTGATCAGCCTGACCCAGACCACCGCCCTGGATGTGGCGGGCGCCAACATCTACGTCAATGCCATCGCCTGCGGCGGCGTGCTGACCCCGCCGTTTCAGGACTACCTGAACCAGGCCACCGAGGCGCAACACCACCAGCTCTTCCAGATGGTCCCGGCCGGCCGCCTGGGCCGCCCGCAGGAGTACGCCAACCTGGCGGTCTTCCTGGCCGGACAAGACCACTACCTGGTGGGCCAGGTGATCAGCCCCAATGGCGGGTATGTGATTTGATGGGGGCAGGGGGCGCGAATCGGCGGGACTGCTGATGCGTGGCCTGCCCGGGCGAAGCGGCGCTGACGGCCCGTGTCCAGGGCATGCGCCATCCCCCAGGGGCGCTCAATCCAGGGCTGAAAACCCTGTGGCCTTGACCACACGCGCCCAACGATCTGTCTCACGATTCATCTTCTCGAGGAAGGTGGACCCGCAGATATCGGGGCTCGGGTTCAATCCTGAGGCCGCCATGCGTGTCTTGAATTCAGGGGAATCCAGCATTTGCTGATGCGCCAGGGTCAGGCGCTGGACAATGGCTGCAGGGACGCCTTTGGGCGCGGACAGACCGAACCACACCGAAGCGGTCAATTGCGGCAGCCCAAGCTCTGTGACGGTGGGCACCTCCGGCAAGCTGGGCGAGCGCTTGTCGCCTGTCGTGGCGTGCGCGATCAACTTCCCAGCCTTGATGTGCGGCGTTGCGGTGGCGATTTGCACAAAGCCCAAGGGTGCGATCCCGCCGATCATGTCGGTGATTTGTGGCGGACTGCTTTTGTAGGGGATGTGTGTCATGTCCACGTTCAGCGATTCAGCCCATTGGTAGCCCAGAAAATGAGCCGGTGAGCCTGGCGAATACGAGGAGTAGGTCGGCGGTGTTTTTTGTGACTTGACCCACTGGGTCAGCTGTCGATAGTCCTTGGGACCCGCCTGTGCGTGGGTCGCCAGCACCAGCGCAGCGTCAACCCCTTGGCAGATCTGTGCAAAGTCGCCAGCTTTGTACTGGGCCTTGGGGTTGGCGTTGGGGGTAATGGTCATCATGCCCGCCGTGTTGACCAGCAGCACATGGCCATCCGCCGTGGCACGCATGACTTGCTGCGCAGCCAGCATGCCGCCCCCTGCCGGGACGTTTTCGACCACAAATGGCTGGCCAAACACCTTGCTCATGTGATCAGCCAATGCCCTGGCGTACAGATCGGGCGGCCCTCCCGCTGTGGAAGGGGCGATCAATTTGACAGGCTTGTCAGGCCAAGACTGGGCATTTGCCCAAGCTGCAGCCAGAGAACACGCTGCCCAAGTCAGGTATTGATGAATTCTCATGTTGTCTCCTGTTGTTGTGGTGGTTGGGGATCAGCGCTGGGGCATGTCTTGTGTCGAATAACCAGTGCTGACGGCTGCATCGTCAGGAATCGGAGGAATGGTTGCTTCCCACTGCAGGTATTGGTGACGCATGGCCTCAAACCGCCCGCGCTCGCGCATCGCCAGATTGGCCCGCTCTCGTTCGTCGCTGGTCAGATGAAACAGGTACTCGTGCTGATCAACCTTGAGGTACTTCCAGTCCCCAAGCCGCATGGCCCGCTGTTGTCGATGGTTCATCCGCCAAAAAAGAGGCCGCTCAAATGTGTGCTCAGGCGAGCGCAAGACATTCGAAAGCGATACGCCATCGAGCGGGTAGTCGGGATGCGGCGTGCCACCGCCGACATCCAGCAGCGTGGCCGACCAGTCCATGGTCATGCACGGTTGTGCGCTGACGCTGCCCGCTGGGATGACCGAGGGCCAATGGGCCACCCAGGGCACCCGGATGCCCCCCTCGGTGAGATCCATCTTGCCACCGACCAGGGGCCAGTTGTCAGAAAAACGCTCGCCACCGTTATCGCTGGTGAAGACGATGAGGGTGTTGTCGAGTTGTTGGGTTTTGCGCAGTGCTTCCACCACCCAGCCGATGCCCTCATCCATGTGCTGAATCATCCGGTGATAGGTGTGGATGTTGCCGCCGTCAAGATGGAAAAGGCTTCCCAATTGGGCTGAAACCGCTGCATCGTCACGGGTCTCCCAAGGCCAATGGGGTGCTGTGTAATGAAGACTCAAGAAAAACGGTGGGTCCGAGCGATCCTTGGCCGCATGTTGTTCGATGTACTCAACCGCCCGTCGCGACAGCAGATCCGTGAGGTAGCCGTTTTCATGGTGCTCCTGCTCACCCAGGTAGAGGTCATGATCGCCCTTGGCGGAGCAGTGGCTGAAATAGTCGGCCCCGCCCGCCATGATTCCGTAATAGTGATCGTAACCAGAGCGCAAGGGGCCAAATGCGGGGGGATACCCAAGGTGCCATTTGCCGATCAAAGCGGTTTGATAACCCGCCTCTTTAAGCCGTGAAGCAAGCGTGGGGATGTCGGGGGGGAGCCCCAAGCTGGTGCTGCCCTTGCTTTTGCTGTTGATGGGCTCCTCCATGCCCCCGCGCACGCGATATTGGTACCGCATGGTCATCAGCGCAAAGCGGGTCGGTGAGCAGACCGATGAATTGGCATAACCTTGTGTCATGCGCATGCCACCCGCTGCCAGCGCATCGATGTTTGGGGAAACAGGCCCCCATACCGAGGTGCGTCCACCGTAGCAGCCAAGATCAGCGAAGCCGAGATCATCGGCCACGATGAACACCAGATTGGGTTTGGATTGATTCATGGCCCGTCTTTACTGATCGCCCCAGACCCGACGGGACACTTCCACGATCCGATCGAGCTTGCGCCATTGGTCGTCCGGCGTGATGATGTTGCCCTCGACGGTGCTGGCAAATCCACATTGAGGGCTGATGGCCAGGTCCTCCAGCGGGATGTAATGGCTGGCTTCATCGACGCGGCGGATCAGATCGTCGGCAGATTCGAGCTGTGGGAATTTGGTGGTCACCAAGCCCAACACCACCTTGACCCCGCGCGGGACTGCTTTGAGCGGTTCAAAATCACCAGAGCGCTCATCGTCGTACTCGAGCAGGAAGTGATCGACCTGGAGTCCGCCCAGCACGGTCTCGGCGATGCGCTGATAGCCCCCTTCGGTCAACCAACCGCTGCGGGAATTGCCTCGGCAGACATGAATCCCAATGGCTGTTTCGGGTCGGCGTTGCGCAATGCACGCATTGGTGAGCGCCACATAGCGGCGAAGTCGCGCCTCGGGGTCGTCGCCGCTGGCGATGATGTCCGCACGCAGTCGGTCGCTGATGAAATAGGTCATGAGCGGATCATCGATTTGGATATAGCGACAGCCGGCGGCTTCCAAGGCCGCGATCTCTCGGCGGTAAATCTGCACCACGTCTGAAAAGAATTCCTCAATGTCGGGATAAGCCTCGCGGGACACCGCCTCACGCCCGCCATGGAAATGCAAGCGGGTCGGGGACGGCAAGGTGATTTTTGCGACCCGCTGGGTGGTGGCTTGCAAGGCACTGAAATCCTTGGCATTCACCGAACGGGGCAGGCCCAACTTGCCCTGGGTGATGACATTCTTGGGAACGTACTTCCAGCCTTCGTCGTCATCCTGCTGCGTGGCCTGCTGGTCATGCCCGCATCCGCATGCGCGGTTCTTGGGCGCCACAAAGGCCTGGGAGGCCTGACCATCACGGATTTCAATCCCGCTCAGGCCTCGGATGAAATCGATCCACCAGTTCTCACGGCGGAATTCCCCATCGACGACCACCTGGAAGCCGCAGGCCTCCTGCCGCTTGACCACTTCGCGGATGGCCTCGTCTTCGATGGCCCGCAGTTCGTCCAGTTCGATGCGGCCGGCCTCGTGCGCCGCACGTGCATCCATCAGTCGCTGTGGGCGCAACAAGCTGCCCACTTGGTCGGCACGGAAAAAGGGTTTGTGCATGTGGATGCCCTTCAGGAAGTATGCCCAGCCTCAGCCATGGCCAGTCGGTACAGGGTCTGCCTCATCATCAGTCCCGGCTTGTCGGGCGCGAAGTGCAGGTCGAATTGCGGATCGGCATCATGAAGAATGTTGTTCATGATCCATTCCAGTGCGTCCACGTCCTCTTTGTAGGCCTTGGTCGACGCAGCCAACAGGTGCGCGTCAATCGCCGCATCCTCATGCTTGAAGTCTCGGCTGCAGAACCACCAGTAATGCATGCTCTGATGGGTCTCTGGCGTGAAGATGTGGGTGATGTTGAAGCGGAAGGTCCGTGGGGTTCCGCTGGGGTCGTGCATGTCCACGATGCGAGCGAATGCACGGTGAAGGGCGGGTGATACAAACCGCGCTTCGCTGTATCGATTGACGGGTTTGCCTTCGAGCCCGGTGGGCATGGCGTAGACGCCAGGGGGTGGGGAATTCAGCAGCGCGCGGTCGATGACCACACTGTCGCCCTCCATGCGTGCTTCAAGCTTGGATCGGGCATATTCAGGCGTGCCGATGGCGCCTGGGTGCAAGAACGGAAAGTGGGTTTGGTCCAACAGGTTTTCATGCATGGACACATAGTCGGCCTTGATGGGGAAAAATCCGTTGACGGTTTTCCACGCGGGGCTTGCCAACCATTCGGTGTCTGGTACCAATGATTCATCGGCACGATCTGGATGCCCCAGCCAAATCCAGATCAAGGGACCTTTTTCAAGCAGAGGATAGCTGCGCACGTCGGCATGGCTGGGCACGATCGGCAGGGCAGGCATCTTGACGCAACGGCCCGAGGGATGAAACGCCATCCCGTGGTAGCCGCAGACCAAGACATCCCCCTCAAGCCTGCCTTTGGACAGCGGAAATGAGCGGTGGGGGCAACGGTTGCGAACGGCAACTGGCTCGCCAGCCATCGTTCGGTACAACGCCACATCAATACCCAACAGCCGTTTGCTGATGACATCCCGCGAGACCTCGTGGCCGAGGGCCGCGACATACCAACAATCCTTGATCAATGGGGTGTTGTGGTCGGCCAGTCCAGTGGGGACAAAGGGGGCTGGGTGTTCAATATCCATCACGCATTGATCGGCCGTGTTGTTCATGCTGTTGTTCATTCGTCACAAGTCCAGCACCAGGGTGTTGCCTGTGGTTCTGGAGACGCACAAGCAGATGCTTTGACCCTGCTGTTTGTCCGCATCTGTCAGGTAACGGTCCCGATGCACCAGTTGGCCGTCGTGCGTCAGCACTTGGGTGGCGCACAGACCACATTCGCCTTTCCTGCAATCCCAAAAAACAGGAATCTGGGCGTTGCTCAGGGCGTCCAGCAAGCTTTCGTCAGCACGCACCGACACATCACGGCCGCTTCGCTTGAGCGATACCTTGAATGGTTGATCGCCAGGCATCACCGATGAGACGAACGCCTCGCTGCGCAGGCGCTCCGGCTGCCAATTCAGGGAATGTGCAGCCGCGATGGCTGCGTCGATGAAATGTGTGGGGCCGCACACATAGACCTGCGTGTCCGCACTTTGCGCGGCCAACAGTTGCGGGATGTCCAGCGCCGGGCCGGTGTCCCCGCCGTGCAGTTCAAGCACGCTGCCGCACATTTCCTCGAGCGTCTGTGCGTAAGCCATCTGATCCAACGATCTGCCGCAGTACACCATCTGAAAGGGGCGACGGCGCTGAAGCAGGCTGCGCGCCATGGACACCAAGGGGGTGATGCCAATCCCGCCAGCCAGCAACAAGACCTTGGCTGCGCTGCGATCCAATGGAAAGCCATTGACCGGTGGACCGATCCGCAGACGCGTGCCGACTTGAAAGCTTTCGTGGATCCAGTTGGAGCCTAGACCATGCGCTTCCCGCTGTACCGCGATGCGATAGGCATGCGGCGGGTCGTTCAGCAGGCCATCTCCACCGATCAGCGAGTAATGCCGAATCAGCAAGCCGCGCGATGGCGACACCAGGTGCAGGGCAATGTGGGCACCAGCCGTCCAGGTGGGCAGTGCCTTGCCATCCACGCGGGTCAGCAGGTATTCGCGAACGCGTGGCGTCAGTTGCCGGACCTGCCCAACACACACCTCAAACAGCTTGGGATTCATGTCCCCACACCCCTGTGGTTTCAATCGAGCTTGATGCCGGCTTTTTGGAGCGTGGGTCCCCAGGAGGCGACTTCAACCTCCATTTGCTTGGCCATATCGGCGGTCGACATGGTGTAGCTTTCGTAGGTGAAGGGGCCGAGCTTGTCCTTGATGTCGGGGCTTTGCATGGCACGGACGATGCTCTCGTTGAGCTTTTGCACAATCTCTTTGGGCGTGCCCTTGGGGGCCAAGAGCCCATTCCATCCGCCCACCGTCCAGCTTGCGGGGCCACCCGATTCGCTGGAGGTGGGAATGCCTTCGTAGCCTGCGATGCGTTTGGGGGCAGCAGCGGCCAAGAAGCGCACTTTGCCCGCCTGCAGCAAGGCACCAGCCGACGCGGCCGATCCAATCGCCCAGTCCAGTTCGCCATTGGCCACCGATTGGTACAACTGCGCGACCTCTTTGTAAGGCACGTGGTTCATCTTGATGCCCGCTGCCGACTCAAGCAGCAAGCCACCCAGGTGCGCGGGCGTGGCCACCCCCCAGGACCCATAGGTGACCAGGCCTGAGCGGGCCTTGGCGTCAGCGATCAAATCGCCCATGGTTTTGTATTTGGAATTCGCGCTGACGACCACAAAGAAGTGGTTGCGCACCAAGGGCGTGATGGGGTCGAAGTCCTTCGTGGCGCTGTAGGGCAAGCGATTGAACAGGTGCGGGTGCGTGCCCACATGAAAACTGTCCATGTGGACCAGGGTGTACCCATCGGCTGGCCCCCGCTTGGCCGTTTCAAAGGCAATGAAGCCACTCGCCCCCGGTTTGTTCTCGATGACAACCGCCTGGCCCAGCGATGCGGTCATCTTGTCTGCAACCATTCGCAGCAGCACATCGGGACCTTGCCCGGCCGGGAATGGCGTGATGATCTTGATGGTTTTATTGGGGAAGGCTTGCGCAAGCGCACTGCCGCCCATGCAGGTGACCGCGGCGAGCGCTGCCAGCGCGTGGAAGAACGTTTTCCGATTCATGTTGTCTCCTGATCTTGTGTTGGGACACGGCACCGACATAGTTTATTGATCTGATTTGGGAATCATTTTTCAAAAAAATGGTTATCAGTTGTGCGTATGATTCGCAAATGGACCTTGTCTCTCATATTCAGACCTTCATGGCCGTGGTCAGGTGCGGCAGTTTTTCCGAGGCTGCGCGCGAGTTGGGCGTGGTGCCTTCCATGGTCGCCAAACGGATCAGCAGCCTGGAGCAGCACCTGAATGCCCGCTTGTTCGAGCGAACGACGCGCAAGGTCAACCTGACGGAAGCTGGCGAAAAGTTTCATTCCCGAGCCAGCGGTGTCGTCTCTGATCTGCAGGATTTGCTCGACACCGTGGAGCGCGACGACGGCAAGCTTGAAGGCCATATCCGCCTCATGGCCCCCACCACGCTGGGCATTCAACGCCTGGGGCCGTTGCTCAATGAATTTCTGTGTGAACACCCACGCATCACGCTGGAGATGGCCTTGGTAGATCGATCCACCAATCCGGCCGAAGAGGGCTTTGATCTGGCCATCAGTGGGCGTTTGGCAAGCTATGAGGGGGTGGTGGACATGCCTTTGCGCCCCGTACAACCGACGCTCTGCGCAAGCCCTCGGTACCTGGCCGCTCATCCCGAGATCGAGCACCCGCGGGACCTGAGCAATCACCACTGCCTGGTGTTCTCTGCCACGGGCTCGGACTGGCATTTCCAAAGCGCGCGGGGCGTCATCTCGGTGGAGGTGACATCGCGGCTTCTTGCCGATGACAACATGACGCTCTTGGACGCGGCCCTTCGCTCACTTGGGGTGGCCATCCTTCCCAATTACGTGGTGGCAAAACACCTCCAGCAAGGCACCTTGGTGGAGGTGTTGCCCAAGTATCCCCCGCAAGAGAACTGGTTCAAGGCCTATGTGCCGCGCCGACGTTTGCAGGTCGCCCGGGTGCAGGCCCTCCTTGAATGGCTGCGCAACCGTGGCTTGTGATCGCGACCCTGAAGGGGGCGGACCGAATCCGCTGGACCGCTGATTCAGGATCGGAACGTATAGCTGGCACTCGGCTGCTTTAAGATCAATAGAGGGCATGACTGCCCGACCCAGCGTGTTCTGATGCACAGGACCAATACCGCGTCACCAAGACTGTCCTACGGATCATGATCGAAGCCCATTGGTTGCTCTTTCTTTTCGCCTCCATCGTCGTCATCGCCACGCCGGGGCAGGACATGATCCTGGTGATGTCCAAGGCGCTTGGTCAGGGCACGCGTGCCGGTGTGACCACGGCTGCTGGGGTAAGCGTCGGCTTACTTGGTCACACCCTGTTGGCGACATTGGGCTTGGGGGCACTGATCCGAACGTCGGAGTGGCTTTTCGTGGCCTTGAAGTTTGTTGGTGCAGCCTACCTCGTCTACCTGGGCATACAACTTCTAAGGACGCGCAGCGCGGCCCCCACGTCCGCCGCGCTTGCCCGGCAATCGCATCTGCAACTGTTCCTCACGGGTGCCGCGTCGAACATCAGCAACCCCAAGATTGCCATCTTCTTCTTCGCCTTCCTGCCGCAGTTTGTGACACCGAGCGCCGCGCACCCCACACTCACGGTCTTCGTGCTGGGCGCGCTGTTCGCACTCCTCACGTTCTGCGTCAAGGGGCCGGTGGCCTTGTTCGCAGGATGGTTGTCTTCTTGGTTCGGGCAACGCCCACGGGCTCTGCTGTGGCTGTATCGCTCAAGCGGCCTGGTCATGCTGGGCCTCTCTGTGAAACTGGCCCTGTCGCGTCGTCAGGGCTGACAAGGCGACGACATCAACCTGACCGTGGCGAGCGGCAGCAACTGGCCGATGGGAGTCGTCTGCGCTGGCGATAGCGGAACTTAAATTTTCGAATCCCCGCCGCTCACAACCCGCAAGAAACCTGGACTTGCAAAAGCGCCTGGCTTTTTCGCTGCATGACGGCAGCAGTGGTTAGGGATGAATCGCGTAAATCCTTGTCCCAATAGAATTTACGAACTCGCTCAGGGCCTAGATACCCGACAACACCGCGTCCATGGCCGATACGAGGTCATTGGACTGCGCGGCCACGTTGTCGACCCGGCGCCGCAGGAGCTTGGCAGGCAAGGGGGCGGCATAGTGCGCAAGCGCATGAAAACGCTTGCCTTTGACCATGATGACCGGACACAACATGGTCGGCACCTTGACGGTCGCATCGGGTTCGGCAAGCGGCAAGGTCAAGCGCGTGGGCAGTGCATCGAGCAGGTCGCTCTGGATCACCACCACGTCAGGGATGCGGTCTTTGGCGCTGTGACTTGGGTTGGTGAAAACGTCGAATTGGGCCATTGTCTGCTCACCAAGGACGCAGGTCAGCACCAGGAATGCCGCTCTCTTCATAGCGAGCGTTCTGGGCATTGATCCAGTCCCCAAACTCGGCCTCAAACCGCTTCTTTCGATCGGCATGGCCAGCCTTGTCGTGGATCTCCTGCAGGGCGTGGTCATGCTCGGCCGAGAGGATCACCGTGTCAAGTTTCCCCGCCTTTTCCACGAACACAGGCTCGCGCTTGGCCTGGGCAGAAAGGCTGCCGAATCGATTTTTGGCTTCGGTGGCAGAAACGCGCATGGTGGAGACCTCGTTGAATTGGCCATCTTAGCCATGCCAAGGCACGCATGACAACGTGGCCAGGCACGCGAGCCGCTTCGCGGGATGTTGCGCGACAAACAAAACAGGCGCCCGAGGGCGCCTGCAAATTGGAACTGAAACATTGAAAAAACTGGCGGAGGCGGTGTCCGCTAACTTTCAATGTCACGCTGTTTCAGCGTGGAACAATCTAGCCAACTTCATTACTGAATAAGCTTTCAGGCTTGTGTCATCCCAATTCAAGCGCTATCATCCAATTTCATATTTTTGGGTATGTTTTTTGGTATGCCAAAAATCGCAAAAGAATTATCTGCACTAGAGGTCAAACGGCTCACCCGACCGGGTTGGCACGCCGTGGGCGGCGTAGCAGGCTTGCTGCTTCAAATCAGGCCACCGGCCCAACAAGGCCAACCCATCCCGCGTTCCTGGATTTTGCGGTTGCGAGTCGCTGGCCAGCGTCAACCCATTGGGCTTGGCTCATACCCGCAGGTCTCGTTGGCTGAAGCAAGGGAACAGGCGCGGAAGCTGTCGCAAGAAGCCAAAGGCGGCGTCAATCTGGTCGCCCGTAAACGCGCCCAACGAAGCGCATTGATTGCTGCTGCCTCCAAAAACAAAACCTTCAAAGAGTGTGCCGAGGCGTACATGGACGCGCACGCCACGGACTACACCAACGAGAAACACCGCAAACAGTGGTCCTCCACTCTGGATGCATATGCATATCCGGTCATTGGTAGCATGCTCGTCGCTGACGTCACCATGCGCCATGTGCTTGATGTACTCCAGCAAAACACAACGCACCGCAATGGGGCAGCCGGGAAACTCTGGTACACGAAACCAGAGACAGCAAAGCGCTTGTTAGACCGCATCCGAACGGTGCTGGACTACGCCACCGTCAATGAGTACAGGTCAGGCTCGAATCCAGCTACTTGGACAGGGTTCCTCGACACACAGCTCCCCTCCACCCGAGGACTCAAAAAGGTCAAGCACCAGCCAGCCGTACCGTATCGACAGATTGGTGGCTTCATGGTGCAGCTGCGGAAAAATGAAAGCATGAGCGCCAAGGCTTTGGAGTTCCTTATCTTGACCGGTGTACGCTCCGGCTCAGTGCGCCAGGCGGACTGGTCGGAGATTGATTTCGCCGAAAAGTTGTGGGTCATCCCCAAGGAACACACGAAAGCAAAGAAGGAGCACCGCGTACCCTTGCAGCCACAAGCCATCAAGTTGCTGAAGAGCTTGAAAAAAGTTGCAGGATCAGAAAAGGTATTCCCCAGCACAACAGGCAAAGCGCTTTCGGACATGGCGTTGAGCCAGCTGATGCGTGGAATGCGCGAACGTGGTGAGCTTACGGTCGAAGCGGTACCACATGGATTTCGCAGTTCATTCCGTGACTGGGCCGCAGAACAGACGAACTACCCCGATGAAATACGCAAAGCGGCATCGATGCACACCGTAGGTGACGCAGTCAAGTCGGCATACCAGCGGACAGATTTGCTTGAAAAGCGGAGGCACCTCATGCAAGACTGGGCAAAATTCCTGGACCAAGCCTCTACTAATCGTTCTTCCATCGTGACTCCAATCAGGGTGCAGAAATGAAACGACCCAAGGCCCCCCAAATCGCTGCCGAAGTTCAAGATAGATTGCAAGAAAGACTGGATCGGTTTCTTGCGGAAGATGAGTCCATTGATGGTGGTAAGGACAGTGCCGCAGTCCTTCTTCTCTGCATTGATTTGTACTCGATCGCCCACAGGTTCACCGGGACAGTAGCGGAAGTTGCTGAACTTTTCGAATTTGCCTCCTATGCCGCCGAATGGGATACCGAGGAACCGCATCTTGCGCACATTCAAAAGTATCTGAACAGGTTGTTCTCGGGCTCAGATCATGCTGCTTACATGTACATCGACAGAGCAATCAAGCAAAAGATTGCAGCAGAGGCAGGGGTTGCTGCGGCAACCATGTCCCGAAACGGCTCTAAGGGTGGAACAGCGGCCCAACTGAAAAAAGTTGAAGCGATTGCGCAGGCGCAACAGCATTACCAACTGAACCACACCCAGTTCAAGAACAAGAAAGAAGCAGCTCGGCGGTACGAGGAACTGTTCCCGCCAGTGAAGTTCAGCACCTACTATCGAGTACTCAGAACACCTAAAGTGTGACGCAAGGGGTTGCGTCACAGAGTTTCGCTCGAACATTGCACCAACCTTCACTAGAGTCGCGGCATTGAAACAAAAGCCGTGAGGTATCACAGTGAAGCAGATCGATTTTGACCAATTGCCAGACAGCGCCCTGATCAGGCTCCAAACCCTTATTGCCTCTGGTGTCGTGCCCTTCAGCGCATCGACCCTATGGCGCAAATGCCGCAGCAACCAGTTCCCCTCGCCCATTCGGGTATCGACGCAGGTCACCGCGTGGAGAGCCGGGGATATCCGGGACTGGCTCAAAGCTCCCGACCAATACAACTCGTCAACTAACTGACCAGGAACAACTGGACTACACGCATCGCCGCGCCGCTTTATCAGCCGTGGAACTCTGCCCCTTTTTAATTCAGGAATGATCATGACTACAGAGCACAACCCCCAAAACTCAACACTCACGGATCGCGATGGCTATGCCTCGGACCAAGACGGCAGCGCCGGAAACACTGGTACTGCCGCGTCGGTTGCTTTGCCAGATCCCTTTGACCCAAGCAGGTTCGCGGTCAGTGGTTCCGTCATGAGTGAAATTGGTGTCACGAAAGAACTTGTTGCTTGTCCTGTTAGGAAGCCCAACAAACAGGAATTCGTGCGCGTCAACCCTGATAGCGCTTACCACTTACGCGCATGCATTCTTGAACTCAAAGACGAACGGGAAACTTACCTTGTCGCCCCTGACGTGGCAGCCATGCTCCCCGGTGAAACCAAAACAGTGGATCTTCGCCTGGCAGCCAGCAGGCAGGGAGCAATTTTTATCTGGCCAGTCCCTGTCCCCCGCCTCGATGGTCGTGAATCGGCTTGGAATGCATCCGCACGAACTGCCGCAGCCATTGCAGAGCACAAATGGGTACGAATTATTGCGAACATGGCGCAAGGCGCTTACGACGTTTACCCCGCCCCCGCTGCAGTTGGCTCACCGCTGTGGCCAGAAAAATCGATGCGCGATATATTGGCAATTGCATTTGGTGAGGCTTTCACCGTCCGCGACGCGGGTCATCCGGTGATTAAACGGCTGATGGGATTGGTATGACCCCGATCCCCCCGACCAGCTACAAAGCCATTTGGGCGCTAGATTTCGAATTCATTGCCAAGGAAGGTGAGAACCCGGTAGTCGTCTGCCTAGTGGCGCATGAAATTCTGAGTGACAGTTGGGTGCGGGTTTGGCAAGACCAATTTTCCACTCCACCATTCCCCCTCGGCCCCGAAACCCTGCTTGTTGCATATTCCGCGGCCGCAGAGTGGTCCTCCTTCCTTGCCTTAGGCTGGCCTATGCCAGCGAGGTGCATTGATCTTTACGCCGAATTCAAGCGCGTGATGAATGGCGCCTTTGACGAGAGGATTTTTCCGAGCCTGCTTGCCGCGGCATCCCATTACGGCATACCGACCACGGATGCAGACCACAAGTCTGCAATGCGCGATTTGATCATTGCTGGTGGCCCCTGGAGCTCTGAGGAGCAGCAGGAAATCCTGGACTACTGTGCCGCCGATGTGGCGATGACCTCCGAGCTGTTTCGGGCAATGGCCCACGCCATCTTTCAAGATTCGACAACACTTGGGGGGGCTTTGCTCCGCGGGCGCTACACATGCGCCGTAGCCCGAATTGAAAAGAACGGGGTCCCCGTCGACGTTATTGCACTGTCCAAATTGCGCACCTGCTGGGATGAGATCAAGCTCGGCCTGATTACCGACATTGACCAGCACTACCGTGTTTTTTCGGGGACCACATTTGTCGCCTCGCGCTTCGAGTCGTACTTGGCCCAGCGCCGAATCCCTTGGCCCAGGCTGCCAAGTGGAAGCCTGGCGCTGGATGACGACACTTTCCGTGAGCGCGCCAAGGCTTTCCCGGTAATTGCCCCACTGCGCGAGCTGCGCCATGCCATTGGAAAAATGCGGCTCAACAGCCTTGCCGTAGGTCACGACGGTCGGAATCGCACCTCGCTTATGCCATTTGGCAGCAAGACAGGCCGCAATCAACCCAGTAACTCACGCTTCATCTTCGGCACGTCACGTTGGCTGCGCAGCCTTATCAAGCCAGGCCCGGGTCGCGCCTTGGCCTATGTGGATTGGTCAAGTCAGGAAATCGCCATTGCTGCGGCCCTATCGGGCGATGAAGCACTTTGGTCGGCCTACGAATCCGGGGATCCCTACATGGCGTTTGCGGTCCAAGCCGGCTTGGCCCCCGAAGGAGCAACCAAGGCAACTCACATAGGTGAACGCCAGCGCGCAAAAGCCATCGTACTTGGTGTCGGCTATGGAATGTCCCCGGATTCGATAGCCGAACAAGCGGGGATTCACCTTGATGAAGCACGTGACCTGTTGCAACGGCACAAGCTGACTTACCAAAAATTTTGGGAATGGGCCTTGCTCAATCAAAACACTGGTTTATTGGGGGTGGCTCTCCAAACAAAATTCGGCTGGACCTGGAAGGCAGGTAGCGGCACTTCAGTGAACCCCCGATCACTTTTGAATTGGCCCATGCAGGCCAACGGCGCCGAGATGATGCGCATTGCGTGCTGCGAATTGACGGAAGTGGGGATTGCTGTCTGTTGCCCAGTGCATGACGCTTTATTGGTTGAGGCCGATGTTTACGACATCGACCGCGTCATTTCCGTCACACGCAAGGCAATGGAGCATGCGAGTCAACTGGTCTTGGGACACGGCCGTACTGTAAGAACGGATGTTGACGTTGTCCGCTATCCCGACCGCTTTGAGGATGAAGCGGGTGTTGAAATGTGGGACAGCGTCATGTCTAGACTTGCTGCTCAAGGGTACTGATTCGCATGGTTTTAGGCTGCACCCTTCCGGTCTCGCTTACGCCAATAACCGGCACCGCCGCAGTGCCCCCGTCCCTATCTATATTTGTATCTCTAATGTAAATATGTCACCTGTACCAACATATCTCAGGGCAGGTCTGCCGCACGGGTCGAATCCGGATGCTTCTTTGATGGCTTCGGCTGAGGTCATTCCGGCAGCAAGTTTTCGTTCGCCCACAAAAGCGCGCCGCTTTATACCCGCCGTCCCCCTGGGCTTCATCCAGCAAACACTGGTCGTTGGGGATGCGCTCCCGCTGGTGCTGGTTTTATTGATGGAGATGCGTGTTCGTGGCGCAGTCGAGGTGGCTGTTGGGCCCGCGATATGGGCTGCCGTTGGTAATCCCAGCAAACGTGTCCGCGCAAGACTTCTGCGCCAGGTATCCCAACTACCACCGGATGTCTGCACGCTAACCCCCCGAAATGGCCGCCCCCATCTTTTGCGTGTTGGCCCTAATTGGCCGAAACCCACTACGGCTACGGGAGGCAATGGATATTCAGTACTGAACACTGGTGGCATCTCTATTGATACCGCGGTGCATGAACTCGCCCTTCCCAAAAAATAAACCCGGACGATGGGTCTTGGGATAATTATTTTTACCCCGGTTGGACGACCCCCCTATTACGGTGCAAAAAGTCGTCAACTACCATAACCACGACATCGGTAAACGTTTGAACCGGTACGTAACCTTTGGCTTTACGGCCGCGAATTCGGGGTGCATCCGTTAAGCCGAGCACATGCATTGCATCTTCTAGCTGACTCAACCTCGCAGAGGCTGATGACCGTTCCAACCTCATTGCCCTTGTTTCTTGTCCGTGGGTGATATGGGCAGCTGCTATTCGGGCCTTCCCTGCTTCTGTCTTAGGACCCGATCCACGCCCACCATGGAACTGGCACTTTTGAGTCTTACTTTCCTTGAGCGCCGGCCTTGCGCACTGCTTGCCTGTTCGACTGCTGTACGCTGTGCAACGTGGGCACACGATCTTGCCGCCACCTGTAAGTATAAATTTATCCATAATTTATAAATATATTAAATTTAAAATAGGTGAAGCTTCACCTGGGATTTGCCGGTAGCGTTGACTCTCACCAGTTGTCGGCCGGGTATCACCCTTCCACAGGCAGACCCCTCCGGTGACTGTATCCAAATCGCTTTGCTACATAGTATTGTACAAAAAATAGGCAAATTTCCAGAAAGTAGAAATATGAATTCGACGCCTACAAAAAAAATTGATTTGCAAACAAAAAAGAGAGACGAGTGGAAATATTACCAGTCGATTGATCCTGCGCGAGGCCCTGCTGGGGGCCATTTTCTTGGCAGGTTTGGTGGTTCTTGGCGGCCAGCAAGCTTGGTGGTTGGAGCCCTTGCTGATTGGCATGAGTGCAGATGCCGTTTTTTACGGAGCGACCGTGCTGACTGCGATGACCGACAACGCGGCATTGACCTACCTGGCCTCGCTGGTTACCGGTTTGAGCGATGAGTTCAAGGTCGCGATTGTGGCGGGGGCTGTGATGGGCGGGGGCTTGACCATCATCGCCAATGCCCCCAATCCGGCTGGCGTCGCGATTCTCAAGGCAAGGTTTGATGAAGGCGTGGTCAATTTTGGCCAGCTGCTGCTGGCACCCACGGCGGTTGCTGCGATGGCATTCAGATTCATGTGAACCAAAGGGACTTTTGTCGTTGGGACTTTGCCGGCAAGCTGACCACGCTCGACGAATTGACCCGGCGATGGAGAGTCTCCATCACGCCCACCTTGTTGTTTTTGGAGTCGGTGGCAAAGAAGCGGCCGAGCGCATGGAGGGCGGCTACTTGTCTGACTTTACTGTCCCTACCTGTAAGAGCGTTTGGCACAAGGCCGCAAGACCCTTTGATTCCCCGGCGTCAGCGGGGGGCACGGCGAGCGTGCTAAATTCAAAACATGATCCCCATCAAGATTCATTCGGCCTGGAAGGGTACCTCGGATTGTCGCAGCTGCGGCATCCGTGACATGGTGCTGTTTGCAGACCTGAACGAGCAGGACTTTGGCGAAATCCACACCCCCATCGACGACATGGTGTTTGCTGCCGACTCGGCGCTGTACACCGAAGGCCAGACGGCTTTGGGCGTGTTCACCCTGCGCAAAGGCATGGTCAAGCTTGTGCGGGCCACCGCCGACGGCCGCGAGCGCATTGTGCGGGTGCTGCGCCCGGGCGACGTCATTGGCCTTGAAGCCCTAGCCACCGCCCGCTTCGACAGCGAAGCCATTGCCTTGGTCGAGGCCCATGTTTGCCGCATTCCCCTGTCGGTGTTGCACCATTTGTCGGGTAACTCGCCGCGCCTGCACAAACGCCTGATGCAAAAGTGGCAACAAGCCTTGAAAGACGCTGACGATTGGCTGGCCGAGATGAACTTTGGCTCGGCCCGGCAACGCGTGGCGGCCCTGGCCCTGAAGATGCGTGACCCCGACCAACCAGGCTTCACCTCGTTTTTTGCGCGGGACGATATGGGCGCAATGCTCGACATCAAACTCGAAACAGTCAGCCGGGAAATCAGCGCCTTGGTACGCGATGGCGCCCTCAAGCCGTGCGACAAACAGGGCAGGCGCTACGAAATCACCAACGAGGTGTTGTTGCAGCGCCAGTGATACAAGGCAGCTGATTAAAACTCGTACTTGCCTCTGGTCAGGCCCAGTGCGACCCAGCCCAGCTTGTCACCACGGTAGTCAAAAATTTTGTTGGCCGGAAACTATCGCGGGTCATGGCTTTGATGGCCATGGGACTTTGGGGGAAGACTGGGCCGTTGCAAAAAATGATGCAGTTGGCGGAGGCCGGACAACAGTTATTTGGGGACTTCGTGTTTCTTGGTCGTCATTTTGTTGACGGACTATGAGGCTAATATCCCTATGGGATTGTGCGTTTACAGAAAATTTTGCACACCCTCGAGCTGTTTCATGCCTCGTTAAACCGTGGTGCACTTAGTGCTTGAATCCGCCCTCAGAAAAAACTCAGACTGGGTTACCCAAGCTCCTGGAAATTTCATCTGCAGCACCACAAACCAGGGGCACCACCTGCTGCACGATAAATTCGTCTGAGAACTTCTGCACGATGGATGTTGCGTTGATGGCGGCAACAACGTGGCCCCATTTGTCACGGATCTGCGCTGCCACTGAACGGACCCCCGCGTGAAATTCTTCGTCGGTGTATACGTAGCCTTGCGCGCGTGATTTTTGAAGCATCGCGCGAAAATCGGTCGGATCGGTGATGGAGCGGTGGGTCAGGGCTGGCAAAGCGGCCTGACCGATCAGCGAGTCCACTTCGGCCTCATCCATTTGGGCCAGGAACACCCGCCCTATGGACGTTGCAAAAGGTGGCACGCGCGAGCCCACGTGTATATCCACTGCCGGCACCACTGAGATACGGGCGCTGGCGATATAGACCACCTCACCCTTTTCAAGAATGCCCATGTGAACGGAAGCGCCCAGTTTGTCCTTCAAGCGATTGAGAACTGGTTGAGCCAGTTCTATCAGCGACAAACCGCTCAGGTAGGAATAACCCAATGTCATGGTCAATGAAGTGGGCCGGTATCGCTTAGTGCCCTCGTCGCGGCTGAGATAGCCCATGCGCTCCAAGGTGTGGATGTAGCGATAAGGCTTTGTGCGACTCCAGCCAAGGCGCTGGGCAATTTCCGTCAAGTTGAGACCATTTTGAGCGCTGTCGAATACCCGCAAAACAGCCAGTCCGTGCGCTAGCGCGTCCACCCAATATGGATCCTTTTCTGCTGTGAGTTCGGTTGGCGCCGAAGCGTCGGTGGGTTCCATGATGTCTGTCTTTGACGGTGTTAACTGATCAGCGCGGGTAGCTAAAGTTTATCGGCTGGGTGTTGATGATTCAGTTTGGATAAGGGCAAAAGTCGACGATATGGTCGGCGACCCAGTCTGCAAAAGGACGTGGCGCCCTACCCATGGCGAGCTCAAAATCCGGGCTGATTTCCGGAGCCGTCGTCGTGGTTTTTCGCATGTACTCCACCAGTCTTCGCGCCACTTCCATTGGTACGGCCGAAGGCCCACTGGACATGGCATGCACGGCCTGTTCGGTGTCGATCTGCACACATCTGAGTGTCGTGCCTGTCGACTGACCAATGAGTTCGACCTGCTGAGCAATCGTCAGACAGCTCGGCCCCGTCAAAGACAAGGCTCGTCCCATCAGATGGCCGGACACCATGGCGTGCGCTGCCACAAGGGCCACGTCGTCCTCATGGATGGGGTTGCGTTGAGACTCGGGAAAAGGCACGTACACGCAGCGTTCAGTGCGGATGGAGGGCGCCCATGAGAGGCAGTTGGATGCCAGCATGTCAGGGCGCAGGAAAGTCCATGCGATCCCCCCCTCCAACACGGCCTCTTCGGCCAGACGGTGGCGCCGAGCCACCGGGTTGTCGGCCGCACTCACCTTGACAACCGACGCGGACGACAACAAGACCACATGCTGTACGCCCTGCTTCACCGCCAACTGAATCAACCGGGGGTCAGGATGTGCAGGTGTGTACAGAAAGGCAGCCTGAACGCCGTCGAACGCGGCCGCCATGGAGTTCATATCGTCGAAATCGCCCTGCACACACTCGGAAAACGGCAGCACGGGCATGCGAGAGCGGTCACGCACGAGCAACCGCAGGCCCCCGGCCTGACTGGCCAGGTGGACAGCCAGGCGTTTGCCGATACGGCCAGTGGCCCCGCTTACCAAGAAGCGCTTCACGGGTACTTGCTCAGATGCGGCACAGCACCTGTTCATAGGCATCTTTGAGCCCACTCGCCGAGTCGCCACGCCATGCGACGACCCCGTCGGGCCGGATCAGCATGGCCTCCGTAGACTCCATGTTCAGCGGTGACATGGAGTCGACCACGGTGATTCGCTGGGGCACCTTGATCTCTTGTGCGAGCGCCTCGGCCTGGTCGGCTAACTTGCCGTTGGCTGTGTACATCTGAAAATGCGGGCCCAGGCGGTGACGCGTATTGAATGTTTCGCCGCCGGACGCGAGAGAAACAAAGGGCACCCGTGCGCCCGGCATGCCGGTAGGCTGGGCTGGGTCCTCAAAGGGGTCTAGCGCGGTTGGGCGGTTTTGTCCTGGCGTTTTGACAAACGCGCCATCAACGCACACGTAGCCGAACATCATCTTGGCGTGGTCTATCGGCTCCCCGATCAGCATGGCCAAGTCTTTCATTTCGCGCCGTTCGGCAAGATTAGCCGCCTGCCAGGTGCACACGATTTCGGCGTAGGGGCGGCGCTCCACATCGTACGATGCCAGCAAACCAGGCCCGGCAATGCCGCGTAGCACATAAGCCAGCTTCCAGCCCAGGTAGAAACCATCCTGCATGGCGGTGTTTCCTCCCTGTCCCCCCGTGGGAGGCATCACGTGTGCGGCGTCGCCGGTAAGGAACACCCGCTGCGTGCTCAGCCTGTCGGCGATGCGGTGTGAGTAATTATACGTGGTGTCGCCGGTCACTTCGAATTCGATGTCGTCCAGGCCCAGCAACAACTTGATCAGCTCTCGCGTGGCTTGCGGGCTTCGATTTGGGTCGGCGGAAAAATTGGCCACCCATTGGTTTGGGTAGTCGGTGCTTACCAGAATGCCCGAGCCGTCGGGCAGCGCCGGATTCTTGACGTAGTGGATGGTCATGGCGTTGTCGCCGGACCAAGGCGACAGATCGGCATTAAATCGGACAGCAGTTACAGCCTTGAGGTGCCCCACACCATGGTGGCCAATACCCACCTGCGCAGCAATGCTACCCCGGATACCGTCGCCCGCCACCAGGTAGCGGGCGTTTGCCGCCCACGTGGTGTTGGTAGAGATGTTTCGAAATTGCAATTCGACGCGATCGTCGTACTCCATGACCGACTCACAAGCACAACTGAACCGCACATCAACTCCAAGCGCCAGCGCACGTTGCAAAAGGGCATGCTCAGCGCGCGCCTGGCTAGCCATGCCAGGTATTTCAGGCGAAAAACGGGAGAAGTCAGGTCGGTGAGCGATGTGGTCGTGGATGACCTTGCCCGTGAGGCTCTCCGACACCAGCGAAGTGATACCCGGCTTGCCTGGAGGACGCGCGGCACGTATCGCTTCGGTGATACCGGCCATGCGCAGGGTTTCCATGGTCACCGGGTTTTGCCCGCGCGCCTTGGGTAGTATGGAGGTGGAAGCGTTGCGTTCAATCAGCAGGGCCCGCACGCCGTTGAGCGCCAGGAACACTGCCGTGGAAAGGCCGGACAATCCTGCGCCCACGATCACCACATCATGTTTCACGTTCACCATTTGTTTTCTTTGCTCCAGATTTCAGATATTGACGCCGCGTTCCCAGAAGACCAAGCGCGCTCTCACAGACACGATTACCCGGTCGGCCAGCAGACCAAACAGCCCCAGCACCACGATCACGGAAAATGCCGACGCTGTGTCGAAGTACGAGGAGTAGCGGGAGATGAGATGCCCAAGTCCCTGCGATTCGCCGATGAATTCAGTCACGCACATAACTATGAGCATGATGGGTGTGGCCACTCGCAGACCCGTCAGCAGATAAGGCAGTAGCGAGGGCCACAACACATCGCGGCCCAGGCGAAGTCCCCCCACTTCGTTGTTGGCCGCCAGCCACATGAGGTTGCGCGGCACCGCGCGTGCCCCGGCATACATCTGTACAAAGATGGGGAAAAAACATTCCAGCCCCACTTGCACCACCTTGGACCAGGCGCCAAATCCGAAAATCAGGATGACCACCGGGTACAAGGCCAGTTTGGGCACCGGATAGAGGATGGACAGCACCGGGTGCAACGCTGCATCAATGAAGCGGTTTCGGGCGCACCAGATCCCCACGGCACAGCCCGTCACCAGGGCCAGTGCCAAGCCGGCAAAACCCTTGGACAGCGTGGACGTAGCGTGTTCGGCAAGTTCGCCCGACGCCAGCAACTTGCACAGCTGCGTAAACACCGCCCCCACACCGGGTAACATGCGCGTGTTGCTGAGGGTCGCAAACAATTGCCAGGCGCCTACGAACAGCAGCACACCGGCGGCTTTGGTGGCGGCAGATCGGTTCAGCTGCCGGTTCATGCCTGTCCTCCCATCTCCAGGTTCTGCCCTCTGCACAAGCGGGCGCTTACGTGCTGCAGCACCAGGTTCGAGGCGTAGCCGGCCACGGCAATAAATAGAATGGCCGCATACATCTGGCTGTATTCACCGTTCTGGTAGGCCGTCATCACCATCGAGCCCAAGCCGTCCGAGTGACCCACCACTTCGGTGGCCACCATGAGAATGAAGGCCACCATCAGGCTGATGCGCAGGCCCACCAGCGTTCGCGGCAGGCTGGCCGGCAGCACCACTTGTACAAAGGTGCGCAAGCGGCCCATTTCGTTGTTTCTGCTCAGCCACAGGTACTTGGGGTTGATACCCAGAGCCCCGCTCATGGCGTTGAGGTAGGCGGGAAAAAAGCAGCTCAGGGCGATGATGAGGATGCGCGACGCATCCGAAAAACCCAGCCACACAGCCACCGCAGGGAACAGGGAGATTTTGGGTATCGCATGAACAAAGGCCTGCAAAGTGTCGAGCAGGTCGCGCGCGAAGCGCGATACACCCGATAACAGCCCTAGCACCACGCCCGCGCTGGCGCCGATGGCAAATCCGGCGTAAACACGGAACAGGCTGAGCCCGGCCTGGCCGAACACCGCACCGTCGCCCAAGTAATGGCCGGCCTGGGTCAGTATGGCCAACGGCCCGACCACATAGCCCGGAAACTGGCCGCTGCGGCTGACGACTTCCCACAGCAGCAACAGCAAGGCCTGGAAGCCCACAGTGACCCAGAGCAGGCCCCGGTCGACGTGGGGTACTTGGAGTTTCATGGTTCGCGGGTTCATTGCGCCGATCCGCGGCGGATCAGATCCCACAGGTGGGCGCGGTACTCCAGCACCTTGGGGTCTAATTTGGTGGCGGCCGAACGTGGGCGCGGCAACTCAATCGAACACTGCTCCATCACGACACCGGGTTTGCCGCCCAAGACAATCACGCGATCGCCCAGGAAGATTGATTCGGTGATGTCGTGGGTGATGAACACCACCGTGAGGCCCGAGGTCTGCCACATGCGGGTGAGCTCTTCCTGCATTTCCTCGCGGGTCTGGGCATCCAGCGCGCCGAAGGGCTCATCCATCAACAGCACCTCGGGTTGCATCGCCAGCGTGCGCGCCAGTGCCGCGCGCTGGCGCATGCCTCCCGACAATTCGCTGGGATAGGCCTTACCAAACTTGTGCAGGCCCACCTTGTCCAAGTATTCGGTGGCCATGTCCAACGCCTGCGTACGCGAGTGGCCGGCCTGCTCGATCGGCCAAGCAATGTTCTGCAGGACGGTTTTCCAGGGAAACAGGGTTGCCTCCTGGAACACCATGCCCAATTTGCGGCTGGGCTTTGAAATGGGACTGCCATTAAGCATCACCTGACCGGTGGTGGCCGACTCAAAACCACCCAAAATGTGTAGCAGGGTCGTTTTCCCGCAGCCGCTTGGCCCCAATACCGTAATGAATTCGCCCTGTCGAATATGAAGGTCAACTGGGCCAAGCGCGTGCACGACGCGGTCTCCGCGCTTGAACTTTTTAGTGACTGATTCGATGCTGAGCATGCTGTGTCGGACGTTTGATGAACGACGATGAAATTGAAGGAGAGCCGAAGCGTCGTTCAGCGTGTCAAGGCGTAGCCGTCGAGAATCATGTTCGCGGCTTTGGGATTGCCGGCAGGCGGCAGGAACTCGGCAGCCACCATGTCTTCTACGGTCTTGTCGATGTCGCGCAGGTTAATGCGCCCGCCAGGGCTGCGTCCTCCATCTGGGCCGGCGGTGGCAGCGGCCGGTGTGAGGTAGTTCGCAGCAATCAGCTTGGGATAGAGCTTGTTGCGGTCTTGTGCCCAGTTCGCCATCGCCAGCTGGTAGTCGCTACGCCAGGCGCAGTATGCTTGTGGGTTATCTTTGATGAACTTCTGCGTAAAGAACACTAACGTACTGGGGTGCGCCTGTGCTGTGGCCTGCATGGGACGCATCAATGTATCCAGCCCGCCAGTTGTGTTGGCTCTGGCCAGAAACTGGCGAGCCAGCCAAGCCACATCAAGCTGCTTGTTGCGTAGGGCCTGCTCTTGCGCAGGCGGCGGCAAGGAAATGTATGAAACGTCATTCGCCCGCAGACCGGCACGGCGTAGCGCGCTTTTGATCCAGTATTCGCTGATGGTGTTTGGGCCGTAGTAGCCGATGCGTTTGCCCTTGAGTTGTTTGATATCGCTCAGGCCGCTGTCCTTGAGAACCACGAACGCGCCCTGGTTGTCGGTCTCATTTGTCTCCACGACAGAGGCGACGGCGCGTACATCTATGCCCACCCGAACCGCAGTGATGAGGGCCGTGAGGCTGATGGAGCCTGCATCAAGCTGACCCGACTGCACAGCGGTCATACGGTCATTAGGAGCAAACAGCTTGTGATCCAGTTTGTAGAACTTGCCGTTGTTGGGATATTTGTCCTTGTCAGCCCACAACAGCGCCAGCGGTTCCTCGCCCCCGCCAGTTAAGCCGTAGCGGATTGTGACCGGCTGGGCGGGAGGGCGCTGCAAATCGACCTTGCTGCACAGGTCGACCGCATTGGCCGCCTGCTGCGCCTTGGTATGGAAAGACAGTGTGGCGGTCAATGCAGCAACAACGAAAAATGCATACAGGCGCAGACCTGAGCCAAGACGCGGGGCGCGAGAAGTCATGGGTATTTCCTTTCGGTGTGGCGCCGCGTCATGGCGAGGGCACGGCTTGACGTTATCTGTTTGGATGTTTTGTATGCAAAAACATGTTTTCCTGGGAAAACAAATTAATATCTTAAACTCACAAATGAGCGACCAGATTGGTAATAACCCGGCATTGGTGGAACTCGCAGCAAGTCAACGATATTCAACCTGGATCCTGATCGCCACTTCGGTCCTGTATTGAATCGATTGCCCCCAAGAGCCGCTGCTTGACCCACACACTCCATGACTGGGTCAAGCAGCACGAGATCGAACCCTCGGTCCGCAACCGTGGCGACAGCTATGACAACGCCCTGGCAGAGACCATCAACGAGATTTGAAGATCGTCTTGCACTTACTAAATTATTTGTTCAAACTTGTGTTCGATAAGAAGTTAAGTTCAGCTTTTTTGCCAACCAAACATCAGCTTGCATCTTGTGCCTCAGTACGGTCGGCAAAGGGTTGGTTCATCAGGGGGACCGTTGGCTTTGGTCTGTGGCCCCCTCCCGAAAAAACCTGAAAACGCCCGTTTCGGGCTGACCGGCTCCCCCGAAAATCCCCACTGCCCCTCTATGGGGCGGGGGATTTTGGGACGGCGAGGGTTCTATGGGATTGGACTCTAGAGTCAGTTGCTACTCAAATGAGGGGGGGGGCGTCGCTGGCAGATCAGCGGCCAGAAAAGACAGGAGGCCGCTTTTCCTCAACGACTACCTGGTGCGCAACAAACCTGCCACTTTCTTGTTCACGGTCAAGGGCAATTCCAAGATCGGCGCGAGCATCGAAGAAGGCGACAAAGTCATCGTCGACCGAGCCCTCGCGCCGAAGCACGACGACATCGTCATCGCCGTGGTCGAAGGTGACTACACGCTCAAGCGCCTCTACAAGCACATGGGACGAGTTGAACTACGTGCCGAGATGACCTGCTTACAGCCCCATCGTTTTCAGTGATGGGAGCGAGCTACTGGTCTGGGGCGTAGTGGTGGGTGTGGTTCGGCGCTACAGCTCTAGAGGCTACGCTTGATCTTCGTCAATTGAAAAGCGTCCGAATTGGGCACCATGCCAACCTTGATTGAAATATCTACTAGGAGACCTCATGCCCCCCATGCCTGAACTCAACCGACGCCGCTGGCTGCTGGGTGCCGCTGGCGCCACCGCCGCTGCGGCCATGGCCGCTCCGGCGGCGCAGGCGGCACGCCTGAAGACCCAGGCCCGCATCGTGGTCGCCGGCAGTGGCCTTGGCGGCCTGGCCGTGGCCACGCGGCTGAGCAAGCTTCTCGACGGTGCGCGCATCACCATCGTCGACAAGAAGCAGGAACACAACTACCAGCCCGGCTACACCCTGGTGGCTACCGGTGTCTGGCCGGTGAGCAAGGTGCGCGATCGTAACGCCGACCTGCAGCCGGCCGGCGTGCAATGGATCCAGGAGATGGTGGCCGAGTTCGACCCGGTCGGCAACGCGGTGGTGACCACCGCGGGTCAGCGCGTGCCTTACGACTACCTGGTGGTGGCTACCGGTACCCACCAGGATTGGGGCCTGATCGAGGGCATGGACGTGGCCGCCATCGGCCAGAACGGGCTGACCAGCGTCTACCCCAGCCCCGAGGCGGCTGTGGCCACCTGGCAGGCCATGGACGCCTTCCGCCAGAAAGGCGGAAACGCGGTCATGACCTTGCCGGCCACGCCGCTCAAATGTGCAGGCGCGCCGCTCAAGATTACCTTCATGCTGCGTGACCGGCTGGCGCAGGCCGGCACGCTCGACAAGTCCAGCGTCACCTTCTACTCTGCCGTCGGCAATGTCTTCGGCGTCAAGCCGGTCAACGACAACGTGGTCGGTCGCTGGCAAGACCTGGGCATCGGCATCGAGTACACCCAGAAGCTCAAGGCGGTGGACATCGGGGCACGCAAGGCGACCTTTGTTACGCCCGAGGGCGCCAGCACCGAAGTGCCCTACGACTTCATCCATGTGGTGCCGCCGATGCGCGCGCCCGATGCGGTGAAGCATTCTGACCTGGCCTGGAAGGAGGGCGGCTTTGCCGCCGGTGGCTGGCTCGAGGTTGACAAGGACACGCTGCAGCACCGCCGCTACAAAAACGTCTTTGGCATCGGCGACATCAACGGCACGCCGCGCGGCAAGACGGCCGCCACGGTTAAGAAGGCCGCGCCGCTGGTGGCGCAGCATGTGGTGGATGTGATCGCCGGGCGTGAGCCGGGCCAGAAGTTCGACGGCTACACCTCGTGCCCGCTGATCGTGCGAGAGGGCTCGGCCATGCTGATCGAGTTCGACTACGAGGGCAAGCTGGTGCCTTCGATGCCCTTCATCGAGCCGCTGCAAGACAGCTACTTTGCTTGGCTCATGAAATACGCCATGCTCAAGCCGGCCTACATGGCCGTGCTCAAGGGCCGGGTCTGAATGCAGGAGACGCACACCATGTATGAAATCTGGCTCGCCCTGAACATCGTTTACGAAATCGCGCTGGGCCTGTGGCCGGCGCTGCTGATCTTGCTAGGGGTCTGGCTCGCGGTGCTGGTGGCCAACCGCCAGGGGCTGTGGGCGGTGCCCCTGATGCGTCTGCTGGCGATCGCCGTCGTGGTGGCGGTGGCGGTTGGCGCAGCGCTGCCTTCGCTCACGCTGTCCTCATTCGGCAATTTCGGCTACTGGGTCGACTGGGCCAACTGGCTGGCCATGGCCGCCGGTGCCGGCGTGGCCGTGGCCGTCGGGCTCTGGCCCTTGATGGCCCGGCGCCAAGGTTGAAACCCGGTCACAGCGGCTTGCGCGCCGTCAGCCCCACCAGGGCCGAGCGGCCATGGTGGCCGCTGCCTTCGGCCAGCTCTGCCTCGTAGCTGCGCAGGTCCAGCACCTCATAGCCGGCAAAGGCCTGCAGCAGCAGGGCTTCGTCGTACAGGTGCTCGCGCTTGCCGGGACCACCGGTGTTGTAGCGCAGCTGCTCATGGCCATAGCCCTGGATCACTAGCGTGCCACCGGGACTGAGGCTCTCGTGCATGCTGGCAAACAGCACGTCGCGCTCGGCGGGCGTGGCGAACTGGATGAAGATCGCCACCACGTTGTCCCAGGCCCCGGGCTGCCAGTCAAAGTCTTGCCAGTCGCTGCAGACCCAATTCACTTGCACGCCACGCGCCTGCGCCATGGCGCGGGCCTTGTCCAGCGCCACGGACGAAAAGTCGAACGCGTCGACGGCTAGGCCCTGTTCGGCCAGCCAAACGCCGTTGCGGCCTTCGCCATCGGCCACGGCCAGGGTGCGGCCCGGGTGCAGGTGCGCTGCTTGCTTCTGCAGGTAGTGATTGGGCGCCTGGCCAAACAGGTAGCCGGCTTGCGCAAAGCGCTGGTTCCAGGTGTTCTGGGGGTCTTGAAATCCGCTCATGCAGGCCTTCCCGAAAGTGCCATATAGTCGTAAATGCTTATTTTGCCGGATCTTTGATCCAAGTCGTTTGAAAAGGAAATGGAATGACGCTCTGGCGATTCCTGCCCCCGGCCTTGCTGACCGGTTTGATGGCCTGCTCGGATGGGCCTGATCTGCCCAGGGTCAGCCTGGAGCAGGCCCGTGCGGACCACGAAGCCGGGCGCATCGTGCTGATCGACATCCGTGAACCCAAAGAGCATGCCACTGGCGTGGCGGCGGGCGCACGGCTCTTGCCCATGAGCCAGCTCGGTCAGCGGCTGGGTGAAATTCCGCAGTCCACCGACAAACCGGTGTATCTGATCTGCAACACCCAGAACCGTTCGCAAGCTGTTCTGTCAGGACTGGTCGACAAGGGCTACAAGCATGTTCATTACGTGCAGGGCGGCATGAGCGGCTGGGCCAATCGCGGCTGGCCCATGGTGGCGCCGTCGGTTCAATAATCCTATACGTCCCGGTGTGATCCATTGACGTTCTGATTAGTCAGTGGCATCCCGAATGTGCAGTCTTCTATTATTTTAGCGTGTGGTTATATTTGACGGTTTTTTTACTTCAAGGAGCATTCATGAAAGTCCTGTCGATCGCCATCGCCCTGACGGCCGCAGTTTATACCCCCGCCTTTGCCAACCTGGCATAGGTGCAAAAAACGCCTGCATGGCCTGCCATGCGGTCGCCAAGAAACTGGTGGGCCCGGCCTACCAGGATGTGGCCAAGAAATACGCCGGTACCGAACCTGCCGTGCTGGCCAAGAGCATCAAGGCTGGAGGTTCTGGCAAGTGGGGTCCTGTGCCCATGCCGGCTCAGGCTGCCCTCAGTGATGCAGATGCGCTCACCCTGGCCAAGTGGGTTCTGGCGAATGCCAAGTGATATTCGGTGATCAATTTAAGGTTTGAAAGCTCGTCTGGTACTCGAGTCTTACTTTTGCCGCTCCCTAGCTGTTCAGCTAGCGGCTTTTTTATCGCCGTTGCAACAAGGAGCTCCAACCATACGTCTTGTCCTTTTGATTTTGGGTTTGAGCTGTGCTGCCGCCGTTTAGGAGCAGCCCGAGATTTTCAAGGGGGCTGACCTGGCCCAGGGGGCCAAACTGATCGCCGAAAACAAGTTTGTGGAATGCCACACCAAAACGTCGCGATATCTTTCAGGCCGTTGTGTCGCAGACGAGCGCATCGCGCATCTTCAGCGCCAGCCTGGCCACACGCTGGCGCGCCGTACCGAAATTGAGGTCGGCCAGCCAGTCATCGGCATCTTTGAGGGCGTGCTGCCATTTCTGCATCAGCCGCAAGTGCAGACGTGGTGAATCCGACGAGAGTTGCTGTATGACCGACAGTGGAATGCGGCAAACACTGGTTCCCATCATCGCCACAGCCTCGCTCTCGTAACGCGCAGTGGCCAGCGCTTCCAAGCCGATCACATCGCCCGGGCGCAAGACCCGCACAATGCGCTCACTTCCGTCAGCAGTCGTGCGGACCAACTTGACCATGCCCCGACGCAATGTGAACACACCTACCGCCTGCTCACCTTCGGCATAAAGCACGGTGTCGGACGGAAAGACCAGATCGTCGATCGGCGCATGAATCTGGCTGAAGTCCTGTTCGTTGAGGTCGGCAAACAGCACCTTGTCGCGTATGCCACAGGTTCTGCAGTCGGAGGTGCCCTGCCATGCCGATTCGATCTTGATGGGTTTCACGGGTTCAGCGCTGAATGAAAATCAAATCCAGACTTTAGCAACAAAAAGGGCTCATATGCCCCGGAGCTTGCGGATGACCCCTCGCGCGCGATCGATCCGGTCGCCCAGATAAGAGCAAGAAAAATCGGGCGGGTACTGCGATGACATGTTGTTCATCATGCCGAAAGGCATGATTGCAGATATCGGGTGCTGAGCAACAACTCGTGTCGATCGCCCGAGCACTGGCGAACAGGCCACCGGTGATTCTGGCCGACGAACCGACCGCACCATTGGACAGCGAGCGCGCCCTGGCCGTCGTGCGCTCCTCAACGACTGGCATACCAGGCGCAGACCGCCATCATCGGCGTAACCCATGACGAGAAAATCATACCGACCTTCAAACGCATTTACCACATCCGCGATGGTCAAACGGTAGAAGAGCAGGGTGAGGGGCGAGCGCTTGATTAAATATGATAGGCGCTAATCTCAACGGCTCGTAAGAATCTGTTGGGCTTGGCTCGATGGAGTGTCTGTGCGGTAGCGGAATTAAATATAAGAATTGATTCGACGCTTGATGTCGGTCAAACGCTAGCGGGTCAGCGCTGCCGATACTCGGCGCGATGCCGCAAGCCAATGATCTGCCCTTGTCAACTCTGGTGCGCATGACGCGACCGGGTTTCCTGGTCATCACCTTTGTGGGTTTTCTGCTGGGCATCGCCAGTGCCGATGCTTGTGGACATCCCCCTCGGTTCTGGACGGCACTGGCCACAGTCTTGCTGGCCACGATGGCGCATGCGGCTGGCAATGTGCTCAACGATGTGCATGACGCGCTCAGCGGCGCAGACGCCAACAACACTCAGGGCATCTTTCCGTTCACAGGCGGCACACGTCTGATTCAGCAAGGCGTGGTCAGTGTTCAGCAAACGCGAGATCTGGCGCGAGCCCTATTGCTGGTGCTCATGCCTGCAGGGGTTTTGCTGGCTGTTTTGTCGAGTCCATCTGTGCTTTGGATAGGTGCGTTGGGGATGTCGCTGGCATGGGCTTACTCTGCGCCACCACTGAGGCTGATGTCACGCGGTCTGGGCGAGTTCGCTGTGGTGGCGGCCTGGAGTTTGGTGGTGATCGGTGCCGATGCAGTCCAACGCGGCAGCGTGTTCATCGTACCGGTGTTGACGTCATTGAGCTACGGCTTGCTGGTCGCCAATATCCTCCTGATCAATGGCGTGCCAGACGCCACCGCCGATGCTTTGGTGGGCAAGGCCACATTGGCGGTGCGCGCCGGCACTCGTGGTGCGGCGGTGCTCTACGGCTCTCTGGCAGTGCTGGCCCACGCTTGGCTGGCCTGGGGGGTGTGGCATTTCCTGCAGCCTGAACGAGCCATCTGGGGTCTGCTGTCAGCGCCTTTTAGTGCAATCGCGTGGGTGTTGCTGTGGCAGCGTGCGGACACACCAAATCAGCTGCGCCCGGCTCTGATCCTCACCATTGTGGCCGCCTGCGTACATGGCTTGGCCATGGCGGGGGGGTTGCTGTCGATGCGCTGGATTTGACTCAGCTCAACCTTGGTTTGTCCGTGTGTGATTTTTCTCAAACCCAGCAGCCCAAGGACAACTTACCCTGAGCCTATCTTCATAAAGGATGAATCATGAAACTCCTGCAGGATTTGCTGTTCACCGACTACGGGCTCATGAGCCTGATTGGAATTGTGTTCATGCTCGGCATGATGGTGTTCTTCGTGCGCTTGTTTCTGCGCGGAGACGGGAAGTGATCAGGCTGTGATGTGGTATTGCACGTTGTGCTTGATAACATCCAATCGACTGAATCGGACCGATGCCTTCACTGCGCCAGCGTTCTAACGTGCTCTCAGCGAATTGCCAGCGTTCAGCCAGTTGTGTCTGGGTCCAGTAGTTGTTTTTGGTCATGACGACTCCTTCATTGAAGCTGCTGAATTGCAGCAATTCAGGATCTGTCAACACAAGCGAAGGCCCGAAATCAACGGCAAGCTGACATCGAGCTAAACTTTCAGCAAAGCTGGTCGTAGATTCATCGGGCTTCACTTCAAACTGATTTCAATTTCGTCCCGAGTAATCGTCCCTGTCGTCTCAAGCCGTGCCAGAGACCGATACAGCGCCTCATGCGTCACCGCCAGTTGCTTGGCCAGTTGTTTGAGGGAGCACTCCAGTTTGTACCGTCCTTCGCGACCTTCGGTCGCTACCAGGTGCAGGATTCGGCTCTGAACCTTGGGCAAGGACAGACGCTCGTTTTGCAGTCTCAGCCGTCGCACCTCGTTGCTGAGTATCTGTATCCATCGCGCTGCCAACCCATGATCCTGCTTGAGTGCTTGCCGCAGTGCGCGAATAGGGATGCGCACGATTTTCGACGGCGCAGTCGTTCGTGCATCACAGTGATATATGGCGGATGTCAGACTGGCTTCACCGATAAAACCAGTCTGACAGCGCTGGAGATTAGCCACTTCCCCGTTTTGGCCATGTCGCTTCAGGACCACTTCGCCCTCAAAGACAAAGTACATCCACTGGGGTCGAGCGCCAGTCAGGAACAGGGTTGTTTCTTCCGAGCATGAAAGGTGCTCGCACTGTGCCAGCAGATGCGGCGGGAGCAACTGTTCAAGGGTTAAGGGTAAAGGCATGGCAAACCACTTGTGACATATGATCAATATCATATTCTTGCATGGTCAGAATGACGAGACTATGGCTATAGAGGTTTATCCATGTCATAAAAAATCTTTGAGTTTGGCCAAGTTCGGCCCGAATATGCCGTCCCTGTTCTGAACGAGCGGGCGGTCCGTGCTGCTGCGGGTATCCTGTTTTTTCTGGCTGTGATCAGCTTCATGAATGCTTGGCTTATGGGAAATTTCCAGCCGACCCGTGTGTTCGTAGTCTTTTTTTTGATCAAGTTCATGATCCGTATCTTCATCAACCCACGTTTCGCTCCTGAGATGATCTTGGGCGAATGGATGGTGCGCAAGCAATTGCCCGAATGGACCGGTGCTACGAAAAAGCGCTTTGCCTGGAGCATCGGCTTCGTTTTGGCAGCGACCATGCTGTATCTGGTGGTGCTCAATAACGTCATCGGCCTCATCAACCTGATCGTGTGCTCGGTTTGTCTGCTCTTGCTGTTCTTCGAAACGGCGTTCGGCATTTGCATCGGCTGCAAGATTTACAACCTGTTCAACAAGGAAAAAGCTCAGTTGTGCCCCGGGGGCGTTTGCGAAATCCCGCCTGATCAAATACCCAAGATGTCCCTGGTCCAGGCGGTGATCTTTTTGGCTTTCGCCGTGGCGGTGTTCGCCGTTGCGCAATGGGTTTACAGAACAGCCCCGAAGCGAGTGAGTGAGTTGTCTGCTGCGGCAGTCACACAATCTGCTGAATCTGTTGATCCAGCTGAAGTGGAGCGTTGCAAGGTCCCCGACTTTGCCAAAGCGATGGGGCACGGGGAAAAGTGGAAGCTGCACAACAATTGCAAGTAATGCCCGGTTGAATCCGGGTTCGCGATGCGTCCTTGACCCGAAAGGCAGGATCGGAAGGATGCGAACACGTGCAAATACTAAGGAGCGAGTGCCATGTGTATGTACCTTTACGCATCCTTCCGCAGGCCAACCCTTTCCTGCCGTACCGCGGTCAAAAAGTCAGGAGGTTCTGAGACGAAACGGGGTTTGAGACGGATTTCGGGGGTTGGTGGCCATTGGGTCAGTCAGGAGCCCAAAGCAAAAAGCCCCGCGTGATGCGGGGCTCTGAGCGCCTGACAATCCGACTGAGCGAGTTAGCAGGTCTTGTTCTGGCGGGGCAGAACGTACCCCATCATAAACCGCCTTAGTTTCCCAATAACAAGCCGATTAAGCACTGGATGGCCACATCGTGTCCCGTACCGCCTGGCGGGTCAGCGTCATGGCCCTCTCGGCCGCAGGCGAAAGATAGCCGCCACGCCGAAACACCAGGGCGATCTGGCGCGCCGATGGCCAGCCCCCTGGAGGCTCCAGAACGACATACGCGTCCATCACCTCGGGTGTTTCCAGCCGTGAGCGCGAGAGCAGTACCAGCGCATTGAGGACGGTCCCCAGGGCCAGCTCTCGCTGTGAGGTGTGTGAAAGCACGGTGGTCTGTGGTGTCAGGCCGCGTTCGGAGAAATTTCGCATGAACTCATCGTGGCTAGAAGTGTTGGCCGCCGGGACAATCCAGCGCGCTGCCGCGAGCTGGGCCCAGCTGGGTTTCTTGCGGGCCACAGCCAGCGGGTGACCGGCGGGCGCCAGCACCACGATCGGATCGGGCGCGAGGGGCTCCCACGCGAGCCCTTGGCCGGGGGGCGCAGAGATACCGGACAGCGAGTATTCCAGCTCACCCAGTGCGACACGCGGCAGGAGCGCATCGGGCATCCCACCGCTGATTTCAAACCGGACGCCATCGTCGGCCAGGGTGCTGACGACCGGCGCAATCCAATGGTCTGGGACCCCCTGGCCCACGCCAAACTTCAGCAAGCCTGCACGGGCCTGGCGCAGGTCCCGCATCGCGGCATACAGGTCGATCGCGGAGAGATCCAGCGCCCGCGCACGCTCGAGAAAGACCTGCCCGATCTCGGTCGGCCGCATGCCGCGTGCGACGCGCTCGAACAGGCGCACCCGCGTCTCCCGCTCGAGCCTGGCCACAGCCTTGGACAGCGTGGGCTGACTCACCCCCAGCACATGCGAGGCAGCCGCGAGGTTGCCCTCGCGGGCGATCACAACGGCCAGGTGCAGGTCATTCAAATCCATGGGGTCGTCTCCGGGGTACTGCGAAGGCTCATTCCAGTCTGGATATTTCTTCGAAATTTCTTTATGGCTCTCCCAAGTCTACCTTCCTAGACTTGGCCCACATCGTAAATTACACCAACGATTAGGAGACAGTATGAATCAGATCATCACACAACTGATTGGGTGCACCGCACGCAGAAGAACCCTCAAGTGGGCCCTGGGGTTGACGCTCGGATGGACCGCCCTGGGCGCGGGCGCACAGGAGGCCTGGCCTTCCCGACCCATCACGCTTATCGTGCCGGTGGCTGCCGGCAGCGGCACAGATATTGGCGCGCGGCTTCTGGCGCGCGACATGGCGACCCTGCTCAAGGCCAATGTAGTGGTCGAAAACAAGCCCGGCGCCAATGGCATGATCGCCGCGCAGCATGTTGCGCGCGCCAAACCCGATGGTTACACATTCCTCGTCGGCAACGCCACCAGTAATGCCGCCAACTACGCTTTCTACCGGGGTAATACCACCCTGGGCTACAGCCCGTCTTCATTCGATATCGTCGGCGGCATCGGACTGTCGCCGCTGTCGCTGTACGTGCCTGCCTCTTCCCCGTGGAAGACCTTGGCCGATTTGATTGCCGATGCACGACATAACCCCGGGAAGTACAACTGCGGTAGCGGAAACTCCACCACGCAGGTGGCCTGTGAGGTGCTTCGGAAGCAGGCCGGCATAGCAATTGTCAACGTGCCGTACAAGGGAAACCCTCAGTCATTGACCGATGTGGCGGCCGGGCAGCTGTCATTCGCATTCGCCGATTCCTCCGTGGCACAAAGCTTCATCTCCGGCGGCAAGCTGCGTGCACTCGGCGTCGCCGCGTCGCAGCGCAACCCGGCGACACCGGACGCGGCCACCTTCATCGAGCAGGGGTTTCCGGGTTTCGAGATCACTGGCTGGTCGGCGATGTTCGCGCCGGCCGGTATCCCCGAGGGCATCATTGAGCGACTCAACGGTGTGGTGCGCCAGGCGGTCCAAACGCCGGAGGCCCGTGAGACGCGTACCCGCTCGGGCGGCGTGGTGCTGTCCTTGACCGTGCCGGAGGCGCGGCGCTGGATTGCTGCCGAGGTCGCCCGCTGGGTCACCTTTGTCGAGTCCACCGGGGTCAAGCCCGAATAAGAAGCAACCCGCAACATCGGAGGAGACGGCTATGGCCGGTGGAATGCTCGAAGGCGTGAAGATCGTGGACCTCACCTCAGTGGTGATCGGGCCGCTGGCCACCCAGATTCTGGCCGACAACGGCGCGGAGGTGATCAAGGTCGAAAGCCCGGAAGGTGATATCGGCCGGTGGCTCTCCGGCCGCGGCCGCAGTGCCGACATGGGCCCCAAGTTCCTGCACCTCAATCGCAACAAGCGATCGATCTGCCTGGACCTCAAGCTGCCGGCGGCCCGCGACGTTCTGATGAGGCTTTTGGCCGATGCCGATGTCATGACGTGGAACATCCGCCCGGCAGCCATGGCACGCCTCGGTCTTTCCTATGACGCGGTCCGAGAGGTCAAGCCAGACATCGTCTATTGCGGGATGTTTGGCTTCGGCCAGGGCGGACCCTACGCGGACATGCCAGCCTACGACCCCATCATCCAGGGCGCCTCGGGAGTGGCCGCTCTCAACGAGATGGCGTTTGGGGAGCCGCGCTTCCTCCCATACGTACTGGCAGACCGCACCTGCGGGCTGATTGCGGTGCAGATGATTGCCATGGCCCTGTTCCACCGCGAGCGCACAGGGCAGGGGCAGTCGATTGAAGTTCCCATGTTCGAGAACATGGTCACCCAGGTACTGACTGAGCAACTATACCTACGCACATTTGTCCCGCCCCTCGGGCCGGCAGGGGACCCGCGCCTGCTCAATCATTTCTACGCGCCCTCAAAGACCCTCGATGGCTACATCAGCCTGACCGCCAACACCAACGACCAGGTGTACCCCTTGATGGAGGCGATGGGATTCCACAGCTTCCGTGATGACCCACGCTTCAATACAGTGGCGGCGCGCTTTGCCAATGTCGCTGAGTACTTCAAGCTTCGTGCTGAGGGTTTAAGGACCCAGACCACCGCCCATTGGCTCGCGGTCTGTCGGCGCCATGACATCCCCGCGGCGCCCTACCACACCCTCGAGAGCTTGATCGAGGATCCGCACCTGAAGGCTGTGGGTCTGCTGCGCGAAGTGGAGCACCCCACCGAGGGAAGGCTGGTCGACATCGCGCCAGCCAACTCGGTCTCGTCCGGTCCCCGCCGGGACTGGCTGCCCGCGCCCAGGTTGGGTGAACACACCGAGTCGGTCCTGGTCGAGTGCGGCTACTCCCGGGATGAGGTCGACGCCCTGCTGGCCCAGGGCGCTGCCCGGCGGGCACCGACTCCGGACATGGCGATGGCCTCCGGGGGCGGCACGCCATGAGCTCGCCAATGTCCCACCTGCCGTCCTGCGAAGCGCTTCGGACCGAGCTCATTGATCGCCACATCCTCCTGGTCACAATGAACAGGCCGGAGGCCCTCAATGCCATCGATCAGGCCATGGGGCAGTGCATGCATGACCTGGTCACTCATCTGGCGGCTGACCCGGGTGACCTGCGCGCCGTCGTCCTAACGGGCGCGGGTCGCGCCTTCTGCACCGGGGCCGATCTGCGTGCGCGCGCAGCGCAGAGCCTAAGCGAGCAGGCGCGTCACCACCGTATTGCGGAACAGACGTACGAGGCACGGCTGGAGTCGCCCCTACCCTGGATCGCCGCAGTCCAGGGCGCCTGCTACGCGGGGGGTCTGGAGGCAGCTCTCACATGCGATTTCATCTACGCAGACCCCACAGCCCGATTTGCCTTCACAGAATGCCGGCTCGGCTTCATGCCAGGTTGCATGGGAACGCAAAACCTGCCGCGCGCCATCGGCGAGAGGCGTGCTAAGGAACTGATCATGACGGCCGAGGTTTTTGATGCCGACCAGGCCCAACGCTGGGGCCTGGTCAATCGGGTCTGCGCTGAAGGGAACGTGCTCGAGGAGGCGCTCGTCTGTGCGCGACGCATCGTGGGCTGCGCGCCGCTGGCGGTCCGGCAGGTCAAAAAATCGATCCACTTCGGTCTGCAATCAGACCTGCACACCGCCTACCGCTACGAACTGGAGGCGTGGAACGTCCTGCTGCAGACGGAGGATCGCCGTGAGGGTCTGCGCGCCTTCGTTGAAAAGCGGCCTCCCGTGTTTTCCGGCCGTTGAGCCAACAGGGTGTTGATGCATTTTTGAAGCCCCCTCGGAAACCTGAGCCAGCCGGCAGTAGAGAATTCCAACCAACGGAGTCTCTACGTGAAGAAAACCAGATTCAGTGAAAGCCAGATAGGAGGTCGAGCTGAGCCAAGGTCGGCGAGACGTGCAGGAAGCACGGCGTGAGCGAGCCGACCAATTACAAATGGAGAAGCTAGTTCTGGGCGTGTCCTGAATTTTGTGTAAACGGGGCGGACATCACATATCGGAGAGGCGATCTCCGAACTCGATGGTAAACCGGGTCAGCGCAGCCTTCTAGTCATGAATGGGCATTGACCACTTCAGGCTGATGTTGCGCAGCGCCAGGAAGAACAGTTTGAGCAACGCCTCGTCGCTGGGGAAGGAGCCACGGTTCTTGGTCAGCTTGCGCAGGCTCATGTTGACCGACTCGATGGAATTGGTCGTGTAGATCACCTTGCGAATCTCCGGCGGGAAGGGCCGGTTCTCGCGCGGCTCAAGTGAAACACTGCTTGACCAGGACATCGCTTCAATTCGGGATGGAGGAGAATCCAGGACTTGATTGACCGACTACGTTCGCAGGTAGGTAGGCTTGAAATTTCGCCTGAAGAGCTGTCTGGAAGGAACCAAAGTAGTGCGTTGTTCAAGACGATGTTCTTGGCCTTCCGCTCGGCTGGCGCAAAAGACTGGCATTCCAATCTGACGATTGCCCTTGATCACAGCGGCATGCAACATCGCCTTCAGTTCCACCATATTTTTCCAAAGGCTGTGCTCACCATGAATCGCCCCGGGAATCGAGGAGGCTCCTTACTCTGAGAAGATGGAGCCATGAACAGCAAGAAGTCCAACCGCTTTTCCCCTGAGGTACGCGAACGCGCCGTTCGGATGGTGCAGGAACATAGGTGTGAGTACCCCTCCCTATGGGCCTGCATCGAATCGATTGCCCCCAAGATTGGTTGCGTGCCCCAGACGCTCAACGACTGGGTGAAGCAGCAAGAGATCGACACGGGTGCCCGCGAGGGCGTGAGCACCACTGAACGCGAGCACATGAAGGCCCTGGAACGGGAGAACAAGGAACTGCTCCGCGCTAACGAGATCCTCAAGCTGGCCAGCGCGTTTTTCGCCCAGGCGGAGCTCGACCGCCGACTCAAGTCCTGATCGATTTCATTGACCGCCACCGCGACACGTTCGGGGTCGAGCCGATGTGCAAAGTTTTGCAGATCGCCCCATCGTGTTACCGCCTGCATGCTGCCCGCCAGCGCAATCCGGAACTCGATTGCGCCCGTGCTAAGCGTGACCAGGAGTTGATCCCCGAGGTCCAGCGAGTCTGGCATGCCAACTGGCAGGTCTATGGCGCTGACAAGGTCTGGAAACAGATGAACTGAGAAGGCATACGCGTTGCACGCTGTAGTTGAGCGGCTGATGTGCAAGCTGGGGCTGGCAGGCGCACGCCGTGGCAAACGCATTCGTACCACCACGCCAGACACATCGGCGCCATGCCCGCTGGATCGGGTCAACCGGCAATTCAAAGCCGACCGGCCCAATGAGCTGTGGGTGTCTGACTTCACCTATGTCTCGACTTGGCAAGGCTGGTTGTTCGTGGCGTTCGTGATTGACGTTTACGCCTGTCGCATCGTCGGCTGGCGGGTGAGTCATTCGATGCGGACCGACTTCGTCTTGGACGCACTCGAACAGGCACTGTACGAGCGCCAGCCGCAACTGTCGGACCATCTGGTCCATCACTCCGATACAGGATCGCAATACGTCTCTATCCGCTATACAGAACGTCTGGCCGACGCCGGCATTGAACCTTCGATCGGCAGCCGTGGCGACAGCTACGACAACGCCTTGGCCGAGACCATCAACGGGTTGTACAAAACCGAGTTGATTTACTGCCGGGGACCTTGGAAATCTAGGGAATCCGTGGAACTGGCCACCCTGCAATGGGTGCACTGGTTCAACCACATCCGACTGCTCGAACCGATCGGGTACATCCCGCCGGCCGAAGCTGAGGCAAACTACTGGCAGTAATTCGCTCAAAAGAGCGAGACTGCCAGCTCAACTTAAACCAATCAGCCTCCTGAAAATCCGGGGCGATTCATTGTTCCTGACCGCGGCCACGACCTTGGCAAGGACTACGTGGGGACAATTCTGGAAAGTTGGTTCAAACGGTAGTTATTTTTCTGTGTCAAACAGCGATTTCTAAATATTGATCCTCGTTTGTGCAAAACACAGTAAGTATGTAAACCTGAGGGACCCAAATGAAATTAGGGGGGTGGGAGTACGGTGGGGTCGCCCCGGGGTGGCTTTTACGAAAGGCCCAGGCACCTGAATATCAGATGCATCCATCTGATTCCGACTCAGAACTCTTGGAGGCTACGCTAGACCTTGTAGTGCTCGAGTCATGACGGCGGGAATTTGGCACATCTCAACCACCCTTCGTTTAGGTATGCCTTTTGGTATGTATGAACAAAAAAAGCGCCTAAGCGCTTGATTTGATTGAGTAACTGGCGGAGGCGGTGAGATTCGAACTCACGAACGGTTGCCCGTTGCCGGTTTTCAAGACCGGTGCAATCGACCACTCTGCCACACCTCCGCTGCCCCTGCATTGTAGCGGCTGGCCTGTTGCATGTTGGCAGGGGGCCGACGCGGCGCTCAGGGGCGGGTGGGCATCTGCATGATGGCGGGGTCCATGTCGCGCCATGGTGCAAAAAAGCCGTTTTGGGCATGGGCCGGCTTGGGGGCCAGTTGGCGCAGCAACACCTGCAGCCCCGCTTCGGCGCTGTCGATCAGCGGCAAGGGGCAGTGCGCGCGCAAGTCCTTGGCGTAGCCGGCCAGTCCGGCACCGCCCAGGATCACGGCATCTACGCCGCTGGCCGCGGCCTGGCGGCAGGCATCGCCCAGGCATTGCAGGGCCATGGCCGGGTCGGCCTGCAGCATGGCCCCCGTGGGGGCCACGGTTTCGATATGGCCCAGCAAATGGCCAAAGCCCAGCGCCTGACTCAAGCGCTGCAGCATGGGGGCCCAGCGCTCGCCGCCGGTCACGATGGCAAAGCGGCCGTGCTGCGCAGCCAGGATGAAGGAGGCCTCGGCCAGCCCTGTGACCGGGCACGCGCTGCTCTCGCGCAGCGCAAACAAGCCCGGGTCGCCAAAGCAGCCAATCAACACGCCGTCCAGCGCGCCGGCCTGCACGCCCGGGTGTTGTGCCCAGGCTTGCAAGCAGGCGTGGGCCGCCACCGCATGGCTGGCCTCGCAGGCGATGTAGTGCGAACCAAAGCCAGCGGTCACCATGTCCAACTGCACGCCCGGCGGCAGCTGCGGCTGCAGGGTCTGCCGCAAGCGCTCGGTGGTGGCGGCATTGGTATTGGGGTTGATCAGCAGGTAGCGGCGGTCAATGGGTGGGTTCATGGCCAAGCAGGTGCACAAGCAAAGAGCAGTTGCGCCAAAACGGTGCGCGATCGTGGTGCGGCAGGGCGGGAGTGGGGCGTGTTGGGGCTCGCGTCCCCACATCGGCGCCTGACGCACTGTTCGAGCAAGCAGGTTTTGTGCCTTGGCACCATGGGCTGGCACAGATGTGTTGGCACGGTTGATGCTTTTGTGGCCCCGGGTGTCTTTCTGTCCCATTGATCTTCCAACTTCAACACATCAGGAGCTTCATCATGAAACGTCGCGATCTTTTGTCAGCAGGTGCAGCCGCTCTGGCCGCCCCTTGGGTTCACGCCCAGTCGTCCGCATGGCCCACCCGCGGCCCGGTTCGCCTGATTTGCCAGTACCCGCCCGGGGGCCTGGTCGACACGATTGCCCGCCTGATGGCGCCGCACCTGTCGCAAGCCCTCTCGCAAACTGTGGTGGTGGAAAACCGCGCCGGCGCCGGCGGCCTGATCGGCACCGAGTACGCCGCGCGCCAGGCGGCCGATGGCTATTCGCTGCTGGTCAGCCACGCCTCGGTGCACATTTACGCCACCGCCACGCGCAAGTCGATGCCGTTTGATCCCGTGGGTGATTTCACGCACATGGGCATGCTGGTTGAAGCCCCCATGCTCTTGCTGGTGCGGGCCAACTCGCCCTACCAAACCCTGGCCCAGTATGTGAACGCGGCCAAATCCAAGGTCTTGCGCTATGGCTCGTCGGGCATCGGCTCGGCCAACCACCTGTTTGGTGAGCTGCTCAAGATTGATGGCAAGGCCAATGAGCACGACCACGTGCCTTACCAGGGCAGTGCGCCAGCCATCCAAGACCTGATGGGCGGTCAGATCGACAGCGTGTTCGATCCGGTCACCACCAACGTCAACCAGCTCAAAGGCGGCACCCTGCGCGCCCTGGCCGTGTCGACCCCGCAGCGCTTGCCCGCCCTGCCCAACATCCCCACCTTTGCCGAGCAGGGCTTCCCCTCGCTCACGGGCTCGCAGTGGTTGGGCCTGTCGGCACCGAAGAACCTGCCGGCCCCGATCGCACAACGCCTGACCGCGCTGATTCCGGAAATCCTGGCCAAGCCCGACATTGCCGCGCGCCTGGATGACATCCAGACCCTGCCCAGAAAGACACCGGTGCTGGGGGACGATTTTGTCAAGCTGATACAGTCGCAAATCAACACGTGGACGGCGGTGGCCAAGCGTGCCAATGTGGAAGTGATTGTTTAACGCGCCCCCTGTGGCACGCCCTCGGTGGAACCTGGGTCGACAGCGGCCGGTTCCACCGTTTTGTTTGGTGACGCCCTTTGTCCCCCCTACAGCGCCAACCCCATGACCGAAGTCAACTTTGATGAGATCACGAGCTATCAGCGCTACAAGCTGATGGCCAGCCTGATCGTGCCGCGCCCCATCGCCCTGGTGACCACCTTGGGTCAGAACGGTGTGGCCAATGCGGCGCCGTTTTCGATGTTCAACATGATCGGGGAAGACCCCCCCATCCTGATGATCAGCATCAACCGCCTGGCCGATGGCCGCCTCAAGGACACCGCGGCCAATATCCTGGCCAGTGGCGAGTTTGTGGTGCACATGTCCGACGAGCCCATGGCCCAGAAGATGCACGCCTGCGGCGAGGCGTTTCCGTCGGATGTGAGCGAATTGGCCGCGGTGGGCTTGACGCCGGTGCCGTCCCATTGCGTGGCCCCGCCGCGCATCGCAGAGGCGCCCATCGCCTTCGAGTGTGTGTTGCACGAGAAGCTCGAGACGCCCAGCCGCTATGTGTTCATTGGCCGCATCAAGTGGCTGGCCGCACGCGATGGGCTGATCGACACCCAGGCCTGGCGCGTGAACCTGCGCGACTACCGGCCCATTGCCCGTTTTGGTGCAAGCTTCTACACCCGCACCGACGACCGTTTTGCGATTGCCGACCGATCGGGGGAGGCTGCGTCGGTGTCCACCCCCATCGACGAAATCTAAGCCCGGCGGGCCGGGGCGTTCAGCCCCGCAGCAGGCCGCGTTGCTCGATGAAATCGATCACGGTTTGCAGGCCGTCCTGCGTTTTCAGATTGGTCATCACCCAGGGGCGCTTGTGCGGGTCGGGGCGCATGCGGGCGGTGTCCTGCCGCATCACCGCCAGGTCGGCCCCCACATGCGGGGCCAGGTCGGTCTTGTTGATCACAAACAGATCGCTCTTGGTGATACCTGGGCCGCCTTTGCGCGGGATTTTCTCGCCAGCGGCCACGTCGATCACATAAATCGTCAGGTCGCTCAGCTCGGGGCTGAAGGTGGCCGCCAGGTTGTCGCCGCCGCTCTCGACAAACACGATGTCGGCGTCCGGGAACTGCGCCAGCATGCGGTCGATGGCTTCCAGATTGATCGACGCGTCCTCGCGGATCGCGGTGTGCGGGCAGCCGCCCGTCTCCACGCCCATGATGCGCTCGGCGGGCAGGGCGCCGCTGACGGTCAGCAGGCGCTGGTCTTCCTTGGTGTAGATGTCGTTGGTGATGGCCACCAGGTCCCAGCGCTCGCGCATCTGCTTGCACAGCATCTCGAGCAAGGTGGTCTTGCCCGAGCCCACCGGGCCCCCGATGCCCACGCGCAATGGCGGCAAGGTTTTGGTGCGATGGGGAATGTGGTGCAGGGCGCTCATGATCGGAACAGTCGGGAATATTGGGTTTCGTGGCGGGCGCTCAGGATGGCCAGCATGGGGCTCATGACCTGGCGACCCTCGTCGTCAAGGCTCAGGGCGGTTTGCACCGCCTCGGGAATGTGTCGGGCCAGCCGCGCCAGCATGCGCTGGCCGCTGCTTTGGCCCAGCGGCACCGACTTGAGCGCCGCCTGGGTCATGTTCTCGGCCCAGCCAAAGGCCGCGCTCATCAAGGCCTGTTCGCGGCTGGCACCGCTGTGCGCCAGCGCCAGCGCCAGGGCCATTGGCCAGGTGGGCGCAAGCTCGGTCAGGGTCTGCAGATCGGCGGCGGGCACCTGCGCCATCTCGCGCAGCCAGGCCCACAAGGATCGGCCCATCTGCTCGGTCTGCAGGCGCAGCTCCTGGCTCTCGCGCGTGGCATGCACCCAGTCGCTCAACTCGCGCAGGCGCAGGACGTCGGCGGCTTGCCAGGCCGGGATGGCCTGCGCGATCAGCGCCAGGTCGCCGCGCGCCTGCGTCAGCAGCAGCTGATCGAGCAGCCAGTCGCCACACGAGGCCTCGTCGTGCACCCGGCCCGCATCGATGGCCGCCTCCAGCCCCTCGGAATACGAGAAGCCGCCGACCGGCAAGGCCGGTGAGGCCAGCCAGATCAGCTGCAGCAGGGGCGTGAGTTCAGGCATGCGGGGCAGGGGGATGCTGGTGGCCGTGGTCATGGCCGTGGTCATGGTCGTGGCTGTGTGAATGCCTATGAGAATGGGCGTGGCCATGGTCATGGTCGCAGCACGCCGCGCCTGTTGCGGGCGCATGACCGTGGCTGTGCGGATGATCGTGATCATGCGAGTGCCCGTGATCATGCGAGTGCCCGTGATCGTGTGAGTGCCCGTGATCGTGCGAGTGCCCGTGATCGTGCGAGTGCCCGTGCCCGTGCCCGTGCCCGTGCCCGTGACCATGTCCATGGTCATGCCCCAGCAAGGCGCTGTCGCCGTAAGCGCCGCCCTCGGGCTCGAAGGGCTCGGTGCGTTCCTGCACGGTCATGTGCAGGCTGCGCAGCAACTCGGCCAGCACATGGTCGGGCTCGATCTTCAGGTGGTCGGGCGCCAGCTCGATCGGCACATGGCGGTTGCCCAGGTGGTAGGCCGCCCGCATCAGGTCAAAGTGGCTGCCGTGCTCGGCGCAGGCGCTGATGTGCAGCACCGCCTGCGGCGCAGCGGCCACGCGCACCAGGCTGCCGTCCTCGGCCACCAGCACATCGCCCCCACGCACCACGCTGCCACGCGGCAGGAACACGCCCAGGCGTCGGCCCTGGCTGTCGGTGGCTTCGAAGCGGCTTTTCTGGCGGGTGTCCCAGTCCAGCGTCACCACGGCGGCGCGCTGGATCAGGACCTTGGCCAGGCCCTGGCCTTGGGGCATGCGTTTGGAACAGATGAGCATCAGAACAGGAAGTAGCGTTGGGTCATGGGCAGGCTGTGCGCCGGCTCGCAGGTCAGCAGCACGCCATCGGCGCGCACCGCATAGGTCTGGGCATCCACCTCCATGTGCGGCGCGTAGGCATTGTGAACCATGTCCTGCTTGCGCACCTGGCGGATCTGCCGCACTGCCGACAGCGGGCGCGACAGGCCATAACGCCCCTGCACCCCGTCGGCCAGCGCCGCCTGCGACACAAAGGTCAGCGAGCTGCGCGTGAGGCCGCCGGCAAACGCCCCAAACATGGGCCGGTAGTGCACCGGCTGCGGGGTCGGGATCGAGGCGTTGGGGTCGCCCATGGCGGCCAGGGCGATCATGCCGCCCTTGAGCACCAGCGCCGGCTTGACGCCAAAAAAGGCCGGCTTCCAGATCACCAGATCGGCCCATTTGCCCACCTCGATGCTGCCCACCTCGTGGCTGATGCCGTGCGCAATCGCGGGGTTGATGGTGTACTTGGCGATGTAGCGCTTGACGCGCGCGTTGTCATGGCGGTCGTGGTCGCCCTCGAGCTTGCCGCGCTGGGCCTTCATCTTGTGCGCGGTCTGCCAGGTGCGGATGATGACCTCGCCCACGCGGCCCATGGCCTGGCTGTCGCTGCTCATCATGCTGATGGCGCCCAGGTCGTGCAGGAT